>JAEEGJ010008331.1_pt1 | contig 28682 bp, 33 predicted proteins | sample 8958761 | NCBI WGS metagenome assembly JAEEGJ01 (sample SAMN16246546, study PRJNA631951) | gut metagenome | biome: gut microbiome; feature: rumen; material: RS-attached | host: Bos | place: Iran: Karaj | collected 2018-10
CGATAACACATGCCGTTGGGGCTGATATAGGTGCACACACGGAACAGCTCGTAACCCATCCTGTGAAGTTCGGCTACCGTCTCATAGTACCTGACGAACCGAGAGTGCATATCGGTTTCAGTCATCATTTCTCGAGGATTGTTCGTAACTGGTCGATGGACATTAACTTGCCGTTGACCGCGCGATGGAGCATGGCGTGGCAGTTGGGGCATACCGGCACAAGGTCTTTCTCGGGGTTCAGGCGGTAAGACTTTCCTATGGATGCTAGCGGGACGATGTGATGGACATGGATGAAGCCCTTGCCCACCTCGCCGTAAACCTGGCCAAAGTCAATGCCGCACACTGCACACCTACAGCCATGTGCGGCTATACAGCGTTCTCGTGCGCTACGATTGCGTTCATACTTGTTGATGGTAACTTGCATCACCGCGCCCTCCGGAAGCGTGCTGGCGTCATTTATGAAGTCTGGGGAGGCTTCCAGCGTGGTCTCCCGGTCGATCTGATCTTGGATGTAGGCCAGCAACTCGCCGCTAACAGTGGTTTTACCTTGCAAGTAGCTGGTCATACCTTGATTCCTTAAATCATTGAAACTGAGCCTAAGGTCCTCTGATAGGCGTTGTTCCAACTTTAACAATATCGGATTAGTGTTTGTCGTCGCAGGAGCAGGTGAATAGTCTTTACCTTGATACTGGGTATCGTCAAATTTATCAACTACACCCTTGCCAACATCTATCACTCGCATGACGTAAGTTAAGCGTTGAACCGGTGCCGACGAATACATAAATGCGATGTCACCGATCTCAATTTTATTATTGTTTCGCCAGACGACCTCATCATGCTTCTCAAACAGTTCGTCAAGCTTGTAGAAAGCCCGTTTATATGGTATAATCCAGTATCTCATAGCCGCCAAGTGTATGTTACAGTTTGATGTCTTTGCCCTTGAAGTTGGTCACGTCCCGGCTATCGGCACTGAGTCTAAGCCATGCTGCTGAGAACATTAGGCGATCCTCAAGATTGGGGTCCTTGTCGGTGTATGGAGCATCTTTCAGCAGCTTGTCGCGATATTTTTCTTTAATCTTCTCGACGGTATTTTGCATCAAGAAAGCGTAGTCATAGCCTTCCTCGGCAAGTGATTTGGCGATCTCTTCCTCCCGGTCCTTCATAGTGAGTCTTACGGGGAATAGCGGGTCAAGGTCGGTATAGGTTTCTAGTTTCACCCTTTTACCTTCATCCATACAATCCACATAGATGTATTCTATCGGCGCAGACATGTCCATACCAAGCGCGTTCTTTGCCTTGAGGGTAAAATGAAGGATGCACAGTGAATCGGACTTGTAGGTAGTATGGACATTAACCAAGGTGCCGCCGTCAGGGTCCCTCACAGCTTCCTTCATCGTCAATACTAGCTGCTCGTTAGCCTCCTGCTCGATATCTTTGGTGCCGCATGACGACAGCAATGCAATCGCCAGGGCCATAAACAGAATAACTCGTTTCATACCGTGTTGGATTTAAGATAGTACATGTTCTCGGCGCTACGATTTCATCTTGAAGCCTTCACAGAAATCCACACCAAGTTCTGATGCTATTTCCCGGTTTTGGTCTGATAATGAACCGCCTAACACTAAAATGGTCGATACATTGAACGATTCACATTCAACAGTTCTTACAGCTTCTAAAACGGCTTTATATTTAACACATTGGAAGATGCCTCTCATCATGTCCTCGTCTGGCGATGATGCTGGTTTTACCTCAACAGCTACACGGTCGCCATTGTCTTTAATGAAATAGACATCCAACAGATCACCTGATGGCAGTCTGAACTCGACTGACTTATCTGCGACATCCTTAATGCCTAGTACTTCTGGATGCTCATAGATGAATTTCTTTAAGTTTTTATGCTCTTCACCTTCACCGCCATGACCACCCATCTTCTTGATCTTTATCTGAAGCTCCTCCTCTGTTATGATCTTGGCGGGTTCCAATCCCAGTTGATCCAGGACCCAATCCCAGCGCCTAAACTTAACGGCGTTGCTATCCAGGCCTTCAACAAAGACTTTCTTCCCCGCCGTATCAAGCGAACTGTATTTCTTGGAGACGAAATCGAAACCGTCCGAAGGTAATTGTGTCGTTCCACTCTTGACCAAGGAGTTGAGTGTTGGGATGCGGACGTTACTCATCGATTGTAATGCATCGATAACATTCTGAACGTCACCAAGCTGTCTACCTATGCCACTGTACTTTACCATTCCCAGGGCATGAATCAAGTCGCCATAGGTTGAGTCTGTTTTACCCGACTTGGCCCATCGAATGAGAATGGGGATGATGAGGCGCACCAGTTCGCGTGAGCGAGGCGTCGATACAACGGCATCGATAATATTCTTGCTAGTTGCCATAATCAATTATTTATAATAAGGCAAAACTCTTATGAGAATTGTGGTGTCGTGGCTGGGGGCGTCCATTACTACCGTATCATAGCCGCATGCATAGCCAAGTGTCCGGGAACCGGCGATTTTGACTTTGGTCTTGCCGCTATGTAGTATCTTGTTCAGGTTATCCTTATCGCCCTCGTATTGAACGAACTTAGCGTTATCCTGATGCCAGTACAGGCACTCGTAGTTACCCTTGTTGATGATTGCATCAACTTCGGCCTTGGTGATTCTCTTCGAAGGGACGATCCACTCCCTTCTGCTCTTGCCGTTCCTATGTCCTAATGGTACACACATAATGATATGGTTTTATGATTGTTATTGGTTTTGTTGGTATAATGCTTTAGCGTAGTCACCGTAGGTATCGACGATGACGATCTGGGTGAACTTTTTGTTGTAGCGCTGTGCCCATGACTGGACGGCCTCGTAGGCGCTCCTGGCCCCCTCTACCGATGAGCCGTTGACTGTGGCGGTACACAGGAAACCTATTTTCTTGCACCGTTGGTCGCGCAACTGCTTCAGGTACCTGAAGATGACATCGTGGAGCCGTTCTGGCGACGGGGTACTCTTGAACACGTGCTGTACCAGGGGCGGCTTACCGTCATAGCTCTTGCACGCGTGCCCTAAGTCATCTTGGTCGGCGCACCTCAACACCGCCAGCCCCGTGGCCCCATAGCTCTCGGTATCGAATAGGCTACCCTCGCCAAGCTTGATCTTCGGGTCGGGGGTACCGGTCAAGATCATACCACGCAGCTGGAAGGCAAAGCGGCCGTCGCTGGCATCGGTCCAAGCCTCCACATCGGGGACGCGCAGGAAGAGTTGCCCCGCGAAGCGTATATCCCTCTTCAGGTCGGCACGGCCAGCGTCAGTCGAAGCCACTAGGAATGCGGTGCGGTTAATGCCACCACGTTTGTAGAGGAAGCTGTCCTGGTCGTATTTCTCAGACAGACGATAGATCCGAGCGAAGAATTGCAGTGTATCACGTTGGCCCTGGTCGGTGACGAAGTAGCAGTACTCGATGCTGGCATATTCCCAGTCGGCCTCACGGTAACAGCCCATAACGGGACGATATTGAAGACCCAGCGCGTCCATATCGGCCTTGAGCCTGGCGTTGCGTGCTAGATTCTGCTCCAACGTGTGCCCACCTCTGAAGGCGGTGATGACGATGCAGGTATGGTTCAGGAAAGCTGTCTGCACCTCAACAAGGCTCGGCGTGCCTTCACCATCACCGGCTGTGGCCAGCATGATTTGTCCGGGATTCAAACTTTTCCTGCCGCTGAGCAAGTCTTTAATCGTCGACAAGCTGATGCGGTCATATCGCCCTTTAAGTTCAGTGAATACCTGTTCTATATGTTGCTGAGTAACCATAAAAACTCGTTTTTACTGGATGATCGCTTACACCTGGCGGGATTGGATGAATCGCAAGTATTGGTTTAAGGCTGCCGTCATGGCGTTGTGCTTGCGGGCATTCTCTTCCATAAACGCGCGTGAAGATGTCAGGATGCCGATGCACAGCGAAACGTCCTCTGGCGTCGTGTAGCTGAATATTGAGTCGGCGTTAGCATCGACCTCTTGATTGATGAACTGGCGGACTGCGTTATCGAGCGTACTGGTGTAGCTCTTGGCCGTGCCCTCTGTTTTCATCCGGCTCAGGTAGTTGCGGAACTGCTCTTTAATGGGTAAATTCCACTGTGCCGCCTCAACATCAATGACAGGCTTATCGTTCGTCGTGCGGGGTGTTTCCGTCGTATCATCATCCCACACGATCTTGATTCCGAGTTTAGGCATGAATTCATTGAGTGCCAGCAGGTCTTTTCCCTTCTGGGTATTACTCAACTGCGTCATCACGTAGAAGCCGTCAACAAGCGTCTGCGGCGAGTTCCCGTCCGAAGACCTGACCGTTTCTTCCCTTTCCACGATACAAACGTCTTTACCATCCACCCGGTGCCAGGCACCATGACGACGGCGGTTATTACAGATGGTCTCAAGTCCGATTTTCTGTAATGCTAGCAGCCATGTGGTAACGGCTTTCTTCTCATGGATAACAGTGCCGTCGGCGAAAGCGACGGTAAAGCCAATGGATTTGGAACGGGTGATTTGAGATGCTGCCTCTTGCCCCTGCTGTTCCATAACGACGGGGGACGGCTCCTGCAAGTGTTCCTCTTTACTTGGTGGGGTGACGGCAACTGTCCCGTTCCCAACCTTCACGCTCTGTACTGTGTTACGCGTGAAACTCATCACCAACGAGCCATCAGGATCGTAATTGATGTTGATGCTTAACGGCGACTTCACTTCTCTAATGATTGGCTCAATGGCCTGGAGAAGCTGCGGTAACGTCTCTTCCCTAAGAATGCGCTCTTCCAGCTGTTCCCACTCAATGATATTCAGGACAGGGACATCATCGGTCTTCTCCTCGATTGCTTGACGGTGGGCATAGTACTGTGATAGTTTGCTCATAATGCTTTAATTGTTAAAGTCGATGTATCCAATGGCGTCACGTTCTCTATCTAGTAATCGAAAACATGCAGAAAGTCTAGTTTATCGTCTTATTATGAAAAGAAAAACAATCTGCATTATGCGATAATTGAAATGCAAATATACATATAATCCTTGAAACAAACTTCAATATCGTGACATAGTTTCAAAAGTTACTATCGTTTGTTTCCGATTATTGTTGTAGGAATTATTAAAAATTTATCGCATTATGATTTACGGTTACATTAGAGTTAGTAGTGACAAGCAAACGGTGGAGAACCAACGATTTGAAGTGATGAAGTTTTGTGAGCGAAACGACTTGGCCATCGATGGCTGGATTGAGGAAACAATCAGTGGTACGAAGTCATACGACAAGCGGGCCCTCGGCAAGTTGCTGAAACGAGTGAGCAAAGATGATCTCATTATCTGCACTGAGTTATCCCGCTTGGGGCGCAATCTTTTTATGATTATGGAGATACTGAATATATGCATGACCAAGGAGTGCCGGGTCTGGACCATCAAGGACAATTACCGACTGGGCGAGGACATTCAGAGCAAAGTGCTTGCCTTCGCTTTTGGGTTGTCCGCCGAGATAGAACGCAATCTAATAAGTCAGCGCACCAAAGAGGCATTGGCAAGGAAAAAGGCAGAAGGTGTTGTTCTGGGTCGCCCTAAAGGGCGAAAGACATCCCACGAGGCTCGTAAGCTATTTGGCAAGGAGACCTTGATTAAAGAACTGCTGAAGAATAAGATTTCCAAACGAAAGATCGCGAAAATCTGCAGGGTTGACCGCAACACGTTGGATCGATATATCAAGGACTGGATTGACACTGGAAATTGAGCGTTTTTGTGCAGCAACATCACTCCATCAATAGCTTTTCAACATCTGATAGTTGGGTCATTCTCTCGGAGATTGAGCAGAGTATAAAAAGAAAGATTGAAGCCGTTGGCACACCACTCAAAGATTGGGATATCCAAATCTATCGTGGTATCCTTACTGGCTACAATGAAGCATTTATTATTTCAACCGAAAAGCGAGATGAAATCCTTGCCAATTGCCAAAGCGAAGAAGAGCGCGCAAAAACGGCGGAACTTATAAGACCGATTTTGCGTGGCAGAGATATTAAACGCTATGGCTACGATTGGGCAGGATTGTGGTTAATCAACACCCATAATGGTGTCAAAGGTCTCAAACCACGAATTGATGTCAATGAGTATCCTGCCGTAAAGGAACATCTTGATAAATACTGGGATAAGATTTCAACGAGAGCAGATAAAGGAGATACACCATATAACTTGAGAAATTGCGCTTATGTGGACTTATTTTATAAGCCAAAAATATGTTGGAAAGCGGTTGGACGAAATCTTACTTTCTCGATAATTAACCCTGGTACTTTTCTTACCGCTCCTGCTAGTTTTATTTCAGCGAACAAGTACAATCATTATATTACCGCTTTTCTATGCAGTAAGGTTGGTAGATATTTTATCTATCAAAATAGTGATACTACAGGAGCTGGCGATATCATGCTTAATATCCAATCGCTTATTCGATTTCCCATACCTAAACCTGAATCATTGGAAGCTCAAGAAGAAATCGACAAACTTGTTAAAGACCAAATGTCTAAGTACTCGACAGAAGTGCAAGATCAATTAGATTGTCTCATATATAAACTCTATCATTTTAACTCGCATGAGATTGAAGAAATAGAGTGCCGCTAAAATCCAAAATCATTATCTTTCGGTGTCAGAAATATCTTGATACCTCGATATAATATAATTACGTATGAATTCACGTTCTTCTTTCGAAAAATGAAACTCATCATATATATCGTTAGTCAAATTCCTTGGAAGGGGGATTTCTTCGATATATTGCTGCCTCATCTGCATGCCACCGTTATCAAGTATAGCGATATTACGAAAATAGTAGTATGTAGCATATTCTGAATTAAGTACAGTGCATATTTCATCTAGCTGCTTGCCAACAAAAAAGCAAAGACTATCAACTACAAACATTCCTTCAGGCACACTAGCAAAACGCGGAAACGATGTCGTGTCGCCTTTTGCTATTCTCATAAGACGTGCCCATACTACTTTTGGCTGATTAAAATCGTCCCAATAGCTAATGCTATCTTGGGTCTCAAACCACTTATTATTGGTTTTCTTTCTTGCCTTTATAGTTTCACCATTAACTATATGGGTACGCCCCGTTTGTTCGAGCTTTTCGATGCCAAAAGTCAGCAAATAATCTCTAACAGATGGGTACTCATCAATGTCATAATTACGAGATGGAAATGTGGCAATCAACCATAGATTCGCCCATTCATATCCGTACCTTTTTATGTCACGGCCACGCAAAATCGGTCGTATTAACTCAGCTGTTCTCTCCCTTTCATCATCAGTAGCACAATTCGCAAGAATCTCATCCCGTTTCTCTGTACTGATGATGAAAGCATCGTTATATCCAGTCTTGATGCCATAATTAATCTGGATATCCCAATCTTTTAAAGGTGTTCCGACAGCCTCGATTTTGCGTTTAATGCTTTGTTCTATATCGGATAAGATAACCCAACTGTCCGAACCAGCAAAGTCGCAAATTGAGTGATGTTGTTGCACAAAAACGCTCAAATTAGTTATACTGTCTTTGCTCTGCTTGTTGGTAATGGCGCACATCGTTTCGTGCTGATTTTGATCCTTAGCTAAAAGCAAAATATTAGTATCTACCGTGGCGCTTTCAAAAATTTTTACACCAGCGAAATCGATGAGTAACATCGGATTTGTGTTATTGGCAAAGAACTCTCTTGTTTTTTCGCCATAACCAGCTCTCATCCATTTATTAGAAGTGATATAGCAGAGAAGACCGGCTTCCTTGAGCAATTGCCAACCACGCTCATAGAACAGGCAATAAATATCACCTGTGCGAGCGAAGGTCTTGTAACCACTATGCTCATAGAGCGTTGCATAAGAACCTCCATCTTTTTGTAATTGGATATATGGAGGATTGCCAATCACCATATCGAAGCCATCAGTGATACCAAACATCCACTCTAGGTCAAAGAAAGGAGAAACGGAGTTCTGGTCGTATGGGTTCCACTTGGTGACCTCTAACACAGCAGCCTCGAAACCCGATGGCACAGTCTTGTTCAGTTCACGCTGGATGTCCTCATCACATTTCTTGATGCGTTGTTGCAACTCCAAGCGTTTGGGCTTATTCTTGTCAACTGTAACGACTTGAGTCTGAGGATTCTCGTCGAAAAGTGAAGCTGGCACAGCTTGGGTCTCTTCCACCCAGTTCTCCTCAAGGTACTGAGTTAACTCGGCTTCAGCCTTGGCCTTGATGTCCCTAAACAAGGCGATACGTCCCTCATCTGGTTCGCCGACCAACTTAGTGATGCACTGGTGAATCTTCTCACGCATCACGTTATCCTGCTTGCGTAAACGTTTCTTCTCGTTGCGCTTGCGGGTATAGAAGTGGCGGCGACGAATAGCTAGCAGTTCATTCTTTAGCTGCATCAGCACGGGGTTGGCCGTCCAGTCCTCGTTATATTTGTGGATGTCAGCGTCAATCAGGGTGTTGGCTGCCACAAATTTTGATTCCAGGTTAGGCAATGTCTTGATGCCGAAGTTGTGTTCCGGGTCATCACGGCGAATGTCGGTCTGTTCGCAGATAAGTGAGATGAAGAAGCGCAGGCGGGTGATGAGCATGGCTATGGGCTGGATATCCACGCCATAGATGCACGACTCGATGATGTAGAGTTTGCGCGTGTAATCGGGCGATTTTAGATTTTCATCAAATGTTCGCTCAATCTCCAGCAACTTTTTCTGACGCTCCTCTTCATTATCGATGCCGAAGGCGCGTCGGCTCTCATCCACAGCCATATTAAGCAGTACGTCTTTCCACTGCGTGTTATCGGGGTCGACCTGACGCAAGATATGGACCATCTGCTGGAGCATACCCATGGGGAACGCACCTGAACCACACGCCGGGTCAAGAATCTTGCAAGTAAACAGTGAATGTAGAATGTCATGTTTCTGTTTCTCAGACAGCTCAACATGCATCTCGCTGAAATCCATCAGCTGGCGGTATTGAGGCTCCAGTTCTTCGCCGACAGTCCGCTTTAAGTGGGCTACCAGCGACTCGTTGACCATATACTGCACAATCTCTCGAGGCGTGTAGAACGAGCCGCTCTGGTTGCGGGCGGTCTCTTGTGTCTCGGGGTTGTAGGCACCAAGCAGGTTCTCGAATACCTTACCCAGCAGCTCGGGGTCAAGGGCTACCTGCACATCCTGGGGGGTGTTCTCCTCGATGGTGAATACATACTTGTTGAAAATGGACAGCAGGCCGCGCGTGGGTTCGAAGAACAGGATATTAGGCACCACAGCACGGTACTTATAGGTGCCGTCCTTGAACTTAGCTGCGTTGCGACTGAAGCCGTCATTGTAGAAACGGCGTTCCACACCATCAAAAGTGGCATTCTTGTCCTGGCACTCAAAGAGCCCGCAGTTCAGGAAGGGCACTGTAGCGAACATGTCGATAACTTCCTGCTTGCTGATAGAGAACAGTTCTTCGTAGCGATAGAGGTTCTTGCAGTCTTGCTCGTTGGATTCAGCAAAACCTCTAACTTCACCATCCTCAATAATGGGACGATTGAGCGTGCCGAAGAAAAGGTTCTGAATGATGGCATTATAGTAGGTGCCCGAGGTGGTGCTCTGTGAATCAAAATCGTTGAGAATGCTTGCGACATAGCTTTCATCAAAAATTTCAGACGGCACAAGCCCTTTCTGCTTGATGAACCACACAAACATCAGTCGTGTGATTAACCTGATCACCTTAGTATCGATGTCTTCACGGTCATCTTCCTGAACCGTCGGATCATTGGGGAACGAAACCTTTGCCTCAGGGTTGACTGCCCACTGATACCAATTAAACAGGTCATTATAGAAATTCTGTGTCAGCAGCTCGGAGTTAAATACCTTCATCCAGTGCTTGTAGAGCTTCTCGAACGTGTCACAGCTGTCAGATACGAGTTGCTGCAAGATATCGAGGTGCCCGCGGTGAGGATGATCGCAATTGATGTTGCGCAGGATGCTCACCTTGCCGATTTTCTCACCAGTGCCTTGTCTCCACTCCTGGGTATACTCCATGTGCTCGCAGGTTGCCAGTGACAGCTGATTGTCCTGCCTGATAACGAGAATCACGGGGTTTGCACTAGCCAGCCTGTTGAATGCGCGAGTGAGAGCTGCTGCCGCCGTTCTGGTCAAGTTGGCTCCCGGCTTAGTATCACAGGCAAAGATGAACATACCGTTATACTTGCCTCCACGCTCAAAGGTCTCGGCAACTTCCTCAAGGGAAGTGGATTCGTGCTGGCCTTGTAGAGACAGATCGTTGGCGACACCGATAAAATAGGTGTAATCAATAAATTGAAGTGCATCTGTCAGATACTGTGGCATCGGACCGTTATAAAGGGCCGAGACAGGGATAGGGCTTGTCGTTTCAGCATTGAACTTGATGCCCAATTTCTCGAGCAATGCCGAAGCAGCATCAAATAATGACTCTTGTGCCTTAAACTGGCGAAGTGTTTCTATCATAACTGTTGATTTTTTAGGCTTTTGTAACATACTCCCAAACGATGAGGTCAAAGTTCTGAAGCTTGAATTTTTCTTCGAGTAACGGCCTGTTTCTGTCAGCCGCTGGTGCCGCAATGTTCCTGCGACCGAGTAAATCCCGGATGTTCCTGATGGCCTGCTGGGGAACATGCGAGTCCATCCAATCTTTGAGCACGGCAGATAGGCGGTTGACGCGCTCGGTGTCGTTATCGGTGATCCAGTCGGGCACGAAGCGGTCAGCCTTCTTATTCTGGCGCAGGAATTCCAGGACATCGGCTTTGTTGACCTCCTGGAACATCGGGTCAGCATCCACGGGCTGGCACACGAGGTAAAGCTCGGTGTACTGATGGTCTTTCTTGCCCTCAGGCTTCTTGGGGTAGCCTACCAGGGCCACGAGGCTCTCAGGCATGTCAGGGAAGCCCTCAGAGCCATTCTGGAAGCCTGAGAAGACACCGTTAGGCATCCGACGATAGAAGTCCTGCTGCCGCTCATAATACTCGACGAGATCCTGCCTGTAGGTCTCAAACGAGAAATCCTTGAGCGATAGGGTCTGCGGCGACTCGATGTCGGAGATGCTGTTCTCGGTCAGTTCCTTGAGCAGACGGTCGGCATTTTTGTCTTGAATGGTATTGTCCTGAACCATTTGCAGATATTTCTCGTTGGGGGGCAGAACCTCGGTGCCGACAAGGTTCATGATGGTCATTCGATTCTGGATGCGGGCTTCGAGCGCCAAATACTCCTCAAATGATGTAGCAGGCCAGAAGTTGACGCAAGAGATGGTCTTGTTGGGGGAGCCGATGCGATCGATACGTCCGAAACGTTGGATGAGGCGCACCGGGTTCCAGTGAATATCGTAGTTGATCTGCAAGTCGGCATCCTGGAAGTTCTGACCCTCGCTGAGACAGTCGGTGGCGATGAGAATGTCGATGCCGTCGTCGAGCAGCTGAGCGTAGCGGGGGCGATGCTGATGAATCAGTTCCTTCCAGAGGTCATAAGGTACCACCCAGCGCCGTTTCTCGTCATTAAAATAGCGCTCCCTGTCAAGATTAGCTTCGTCATAAAGGCTGCTCCAGTCCAGCTCGTTGTACATCTTGCTGAAAGGCGCAAAACTTTGCAGTACTTCTGTGAAATTGGACTTGGAATGGTTGCCGGTTGTATAAATGTTCTGGCCTGAAACCGACGCCATGCGGTCGAAGCCACGGGCCTGAAGCTCGTCGAACAGGAACTTGGCTGTGTCGGCATAGGCCGTGAAGATGACCACCTTTTTGTTGGGCAGGGTCTTCTTCTTGTTGAGTATTTCGGTAAGATTATCGAGCTTGAGGTCTTGCTCCTGCTGTGAGCGGTACTTCTTCTCAAAGTCCTGAAGAGCCTTGTAAATCTTGGTCAATTGATTCACGTCGTGCTGGAGACCGCGCTTGAAGCCACCCAAGTTCTTGAGATCTGACAGCTTGATTTCGCCCTTACGCAGCGAGAAGGTGTCGTCGATGATGTCATCATCCTCATCGTTGATATCGTCCTCGGGGTTGGGAAGAGTGCCGTTGGCCTTGTTCTCCTCGTAATCAAGTACCAGTTTCAGCGTCTCCTCGTGAACGTCGAGTACCTTCTTAACGGTGGTCATGCAGGAGAACCATGAGCTCTCCAAGCGCTTGAGGAACAGAATACTCATCATCTTGACCAGAAAACGCTCGCGGTTTACGTCGTCATCCCAGTCGCTAGCGGCCTCTTTGCGAGCAGCCTTGGGGTTTACGTGGAGGTACATGCTAGGTTGGTAGGCCGTGAGCCTCAACTCCTCGAAGGCATCATAGATTTCCTTGGTGGTATTGAACGGCCCGAAGTGGTCCACGCCTTGATAAACATTGTCGGGCGCTGCCTTCTCGGGGAAACCCAAGTCTTCACCCAAGGTCTTCTCGATGAGTTTACGGGTGCGGGCGACAATCAGCTTATCCGTCAGATTGAAGAAGCGCTGGGGCAGCATCTTGATAAAGCTGCCGATGGTCCTGTCGGGCACGTCGCACCATTGCTTGTACTTGTACTGCGCGTCTCTGAAGGTGTTGCTCAAGGACTCCACTCCAAACTCGGCATTGTTAAAGGCTTGGTCGTCGCCATGGCCAATGAGATTGAACTGACCCTTCACGTCTTTAAGGCCAGTGTTAATGGGAGTAGCAGAGAGCATTAGCACCTTCACGTCACGACTCTCTTGGCCTGGCTGGTTCTTGATGAGGGACTCCAGCAGGTCGATGTAACGTGAGGACTTCTCGTTACGCAGGTTGTGGCTCTCGTCGATAACCACGAGAATTCGTTTGCGCGTCTGTAGGTAGTCAAGCCTGTAGCGGTTATAGGAGAGCTGCATGCGGTCATTCTGGAAGTCAGTGTGGAAGCGCACTTGATAGTCGAACTCGTCTTTCTCAAATCGGGATTGGGCACCCTTAAGGTATTGTGTCCAGTTGTGCTCTAGTTTCTTAGGGCATAGCAGGACAGTGGTGTAGTTCTGCGTCTCGAAGTACTTGATGACGGCTAGCGCCGAGAAGGTCTTACCCAAACCGACGGCATCTGCAAGAATAGCGCCGTTGTACTTGCGCAGCATCTTGATGAGCGAGATAACGCCCTTCTGCTGATAGTTGAACAGCGTGTTCCAGATGACGCTGGTCTGCAACAGGCTCATGTCCTTCTGGTGCTCAATGCCGCCTTCCAGGTCAAGGTCTGCGTTAAACAGCTCGAACAGAATCTTATAGTAAATCTCCTCGGGTGAGTATTTGCGGAAGTACTCCTTGATCTTGCGGATGAAATACTCCTTCACCGGCACCTTGGGCGAGCGCTTGTTGTCGCTATCCTCGGGGACCTCGGTGCGTGCCTTGGCCCAGATATCCTCGTACCACTTGCGCAGCTCGGTGTAGTCGGCGTTACTGTTGTTGCAGGTCTCGGCAATATTCAACTCGACGTTGGGCACGGCCTTCAAGCCGATGCCTGCCGGGGTGAGGTTGCTGGAGCCCGTCACGTAATAGTTGGAGTGAGTCGGGTTGCCGTTCCTGAAGATATAGGCCTTGGCGTGGCAGAAGTCGGGTATCTCGGCACGCATATCAACATTATCACGCTCGAGGAACGCTATGGCCTGCCTGGCATGCTTATCGAGGTTGCCGATGTTGGATATATCCATATCATCGCTCAGCAGGTTGACGATCACATCCTTCTTGTAGTCGTCACCCACCATCTCAGACGAAATGATGCGGTAATAGTTCTCCTCGGGCAGTTCCTCGTATAGCTTGCTGAGGGAGAAGATCGTGAAATAGCCAGTCACGATATCCATCTTGCCTGTTTCCCCGGTATCTTTACTGGAGTAGGTCTTCAAGAAATCCCACACGGTAACAATGTCTATACCATCATTCGGGTAGCGGTCAACTTTATTGTCTATCAGCATAGTATTATCGGTTATTGCTGTTCATACTTTCAAACCTGCAAATATAAGTAAATTTTCGCAAACCCTATTCAAATAACTGTAGAAATGATAGTGACTACGCTGAAATGATAAAAGCGCGGGATATGCTATGACTCGTCTTTCTTCATTCGGCCCAGGATCCACCGCTCGTTGATGGTCTCGCAGTATCGGGTTAACTGGAAGTCTTCGTGCTGGGCAATCGTCACGTATTGGCAGTATTGCTCACGAGAAATCAGCAGAATCCCCTTTTGTGGTTCATGATTCACAAAGCTCTTGAACACGAGGAATTCTTTCTTGGAATCCCCTTTACCTGAGATGAGGTCTTGAAACACGAGTGAGCACTTATCTGTCAGCTTGTTGGCGTCATCTACCTTGATAAAGACCTTTGCAAGTTCAACGGCAACATCATTGAGCCCGGCTTCGAAGATCAGGATTTTCTCTTTGAGCCTGACCAACGCGTTAGTGGTGCGATAAGTGCTTCTCCTCATGCCTGGGAACTTAGTTAACAACTCATTATACTGCTCGTTGATGCTTTCGCAATCGTCGTGCGAGAAGTGTATCATAAAGCCGTTATCCATATCGTGGTACAGGAATGGATAGACGATAGTGAATGTTTCTCCACACTCAGGACAAGTCCACTTGAACAAGTCATCAGAAAACACTCTTTCACGCAGTGACTTGTCCAAGGTGACATTTACCGTCTCATACATCCTGAACTCCCCTTCATGCTGGCACTTGGGGCAGGTAATTGATTGAGATGAGATCTTCGTCATAGTATTTCAGTATTAAATAATCAAAATCGGTTTGGGGATAGTGCCGCTCTTGTCCTCGTATGGTGCTTCATACCATAGGTCGAAGTCGGGAGAAAGCACCTCGCGTAATTTCTTTGCAAGATCCAACCCTCGCCTATGATAATCTTGCCAGTCCTTATCATAGCTTTTACCTGTCTCGGAGTTGACGATAATCGGGCACATTTCTTGTTGCCATTCTTCAAACGCTGGAAGTGATATATGTTGAGCGTCACGAGTGTATAAATCATCGAGGCCATATGCCACATTTTCATCGTCCATCAGGAAATAATCATAGTTTGGGTCAATCCTGATGATACTCTTGACATGCACTTGACGGAGGCTATACTCATCTTCTTTGGTGTGTTCGTCTTTCAAAAAGGCCTCGATGATAGGTGACTTGATTTTATTATAGAATATCAATCTATTAGGCCAACCATCCCCAACCGTTTCCTCTGTTATCAAGGGCGTAGAAAACGCACATTGAAGAAAAGCAGAATAAATCGTTTCAATGCAATCCTTAGTACTGCAATAACCACTTATTTCAGAATACTTATTCTCGGCAAACTCATCGGGTTTGACACTCACAAACAAATAATCATCCAACGCAAATTTAGCTCTCAAGGATATGATAGTCGGACTATCCTCAAAAAATAACTGAAGAGCAGTCTCTCTGTGGAAAACAAACGACTCTAAATCGTGCCGAATAGTTTCCAAATCAGTGCTCCAATCGGATAGTGCACTTCTGTATATTTGACTCCCCAACTGTATGGTAAAACCTAAATCGCACGAGAATTCCCCATCAAAGACGAATGAGAAGTTTTCGATAGGTCTATTATTTCTTTGCTTAATCAAGCCTGTTCCTGTAAATGCCATAATTCTGTGCTCTATAAATATATACTAGTTCAGGGAATCCATGGGGCAAACGTGGATATGGAGCCCTACATTACGACGCCGTTAATATAGGCGCAGCAGGATCGTCGCACCGACGCAGGGGGCTTTCATCACCACGGTCTTGTGACCCTCCTTGAAGCCTGGTGTCTTCGAGCCAGCGACCTTCACACGGGTCTTGCCGTCATGCAGAATCTGACTCAAATTGGACAGGCAGCCTTCATACAGCTTGAACGTGCTTGTGCCGTCCTTCTGGTAAAGGCACTCAAAGCTTTCGCCATAGATAAATCCATCTACTTCAGTCTTGGTAATCTTCTCAACACAGACATGGTTGCTGTTCGCACCCCATGACATTCTGCTTCTTCTTGGTCCTAATGGTACACACATAATTAATGATGTTTTATTGTTACTTGGTAATGCGTATAACTATGGTAGCCGACACGCAGGGGGCTTTCATCACCACGGTCCAGAAACCGCGCTTATATTCCTCCTTGCTGGTGTTGGCCACAGACACGGTCGTGGTCTCGTCATGAAGGGCAGCAAGCAGCTCCTCCTGGCTCAAGTCGCAGTCGCGGTAGATGCGGCAGCGCTTCTTTTTCCACTGGCAGAAATCATAACGCGAATTAGTTATGATATCCTCAACACTAGACTTGGTAATCTTCGTATTGATAACTTGCCCGTGTGAACGCGAGCGGCCCCCTTTCATTAATCCTATGCAACACATAATCGTAATCTTTAATTGTTAGTAATCTATTTAAAAATAAGCCATTGATGTGCGGTGGTACCATCATCGGTCCTACTGCTAGCGCAGTACCCGGTAGAAACCGTCTTTCTACTCCTAATGGCTTATCGTCTTGTCGTTCTGAAAAGATAAGTCATTGGGGTGCGGTGGTATCCCCATCAGTCATACTGTAAATGCAGCACCCGCCAGTAACCGACTTTCTGGTCCTAATGACTTATCGTCTTGTCGTTCTTAAAAGATAAATCATTGAGGAGCGGTGGTACCCTCATTAGAAAATCTTCAGATGAAGACCCCATCAGCAACCGACTTTCTGATTTTAATGACTTATCTTGATGTGGTATCAATAGTTCCAGCGGGTCGATACGTTTGGCTTTCCCTGTGCGCCTCAAACACCTCTGGCATTCTCAATTCCACTGCAAAGTAAGATCACGAATTCTGACCTGACAAGCAAAATAAAGAAACAAGCCTTGTTTCTCGTGAAGATTTTTGGTTATTGCTCCCAAACGACCAAAGACGGCGCCAACACAATACGTTTGGGTTCCCCTTTTTTCCCGGTAATGTAATAGTTCTTGGCCAAGCTATCGTCAAAGTTTTTGATGAAGGCCTCTCTGATTTGGGCACATTTCTCGTTAATGCTGTTGCTCATGGGGTTGGTTACTGCCTGGATGCTTTGTAATTGCCGTTTAGTTCCACCGATCGGATTCAAGGCGCGGTAAATGCCGAGCAACTCATCATGATAGTCGGCAAGATCTTTGAACCTGATGCCTTCAGGGTGCTTCAGAAATAGGATGAACACAGCCTTAGGCAAAGCCGGCATGATGATTTCCCTATTCTGGTATTCAGGAAGAAAAATACGATAGTCCTTGGTGATGACCAATGAACTCAAACGTTCCCCTTCGTCAACAATGCCATGGATGAACATTGTGTTCACACCCTTGTTTTTCAAGGCTTCGACGAGTTTCTTTAGATCGCTAATCATCGCCTCTGACTCAGCGTCAAAGAGATCATCGGCAGATACTTCACTCCGTTTAAGGCTATAACGAACATCTGGCTCTTTTGCAACTTCTTCAGATTGTTTAATGTCGGGGCTGTCCAGAGAAAGGCTGAAACGAATGTCGGACTTAATGTCGGGGCTGTCCTCTGAAAGGCTGTAACGAATGGTGGGCTCACTAACAACATCTTCATGACGCCGAGTCGGGTAATGCGAGGCAAGATCCTTTCTAATGTTATCGGCGAGCGTGGTAAAAACCTTATCGAGCTTATTATACCACCGGGCATTGATGGGCAACAAACGCAGTTCACCATCCCCTTCTTCGTCTAACGCATACAGTAATGAGGGGGACTGTGTCTCGATCAAGCTTGCTATTGAGGGTATACTCTGGAGAAGATCTTGGCGCTGTTTGTCACTCAAGTAGGGAGCATGGTAAGAAATCAGTTCTTCTCCCAGCAGCGGCAGATAACAGAATTCAAGCCCATTCTCCCGGAACATGCTTCTCAGCCAATCATAGTTGCTGACGATGAAAGAGTTGATTCTCTTATTGTTATCATAATCAACATAGATTACCTGTCCTCTAACCGGATTAAAGGGCAAGTTGTCGATAGTCACTCTATGTCCTACGTCAGCCATATCAAGAAGCTTTATTGTTGTGAGGGCAAAAATACAAAAAACATCAACACCTTCATCCGATAACCTCAAAAAAGTTTACCCTCGGACTGAAATGTAAAAAACGCGGATAATGGCGGGGTATAGCCTTATGTAATGATGAAAAAGGAGTTTTGAACGGTATGATCTCCTTAGTAATAGAAGTGATATGTATAATTTATTCAAAATCAATTAGATATTATGGAGAAAGAAAAAGAAGAAGTTAGAGTGATTCATGTTTTTGACAATGCTGAAGATGCTGCCAACGAAATGATTCATTATGTGGACGGGGGTTATGAGGACCCTTGCTTGCATTTTGCGGATTCTGAAACAGCTGTCTTGATGAATGTCGCAAATTTTATGTGCCATCTCATACTACAGTATGAAGCTGGCCTGATATCAAAGGATGAATTAGATTTATATCTAGGTAAGAAAGAATGTCTAACCGATGCCAACCCTTTGGAATTCAACTTTATATTTAGGTCTAGCATTAATAATCTCTTTTACACCAATAGGCACTATCATATTGATGAAAAAGACTTGGATGGAGCTTATTCTACGATACTGGAATTATATAGTGAACTGTCCATCATGTATTCGTTTGACAGCATAATTGACCAGATACAGAAAATGGTTGCGGATTTTGAGGCTGCTCACGAAGACTTTGATAAAATGACGCATGATGAAAGAGTGGAACGATTCTGCTCTTGGAACGGAAATAGGGAATATATGAAGGATGTCTTTTTTGAAAAGCATCTAGACAAATGCAGAAAGACATATGCAGTACTTTATCATGAATTTAGTAGAAATAAAGGAGGACAGTGAAAAGATAGTATGATTCAGTTAATGCAAGCGCTGTTTTCTACAATGACTGAGACAGTGCAGCAGCCGATGACCGATTTCCGCAGTTTGTGTCTTGAGGCTGAGAAGAATAAAGAGAAAGATGCGGCACCGGATGAGTTGGATGACGGGCAACAACCAGGAAATCAATATGCCGGTGAGATCAAGAGACTGGAAGCTGAATACGGACCTTTTGCCAGTGGGATGTGCATCACGGTAGAATTGCAAAAACTACTGGAGATTTGTCCAAGGAGACGGCGAAGGAAAGATGCGTATCGTAACCTCCAGAAAACGCTCGACGAGATGGGCGTGACGTTAAATATTAAATCTCAAAAAGGATGAAACGTATTTGGATAATGGGTAAAGTTCGGGACTTGGACCTAAAAGACACGAAACCGTTTGAAGACAGCGTGAACGATGATCTTGCCAACTTCAACGGGAAAAACTTGAAAGGAGTATTCAAAGTGGAGCTTGCGTGTGCTCAGAAGGTTCAATTTAAGTGGACAGTTTCAACATCAAAGCCTGATACTCCTTTAGAAATGCCTGAATTCGTTTCTTGGTTGATAACAGGCGAATGTGATGGGTTCCAGCCTGCATATGGCTATATGCTCCCCCGCTTCCCTGGATTTGAATATTCGATCAACACTGACGATTTTGCTGCTATCTATAAAAGGAATTCAAATTACTATAAAGCCAGCAAGTTCAAGAAAGCAAATATTATGTATTCAAATTTCACAGGGCTGATGATGTCAATCGATTATTACTATTAAATCTTAGTACAATGAACAACACATACCAACATGCAAATGAAATAGAGGAGCGGTATTTCGCCCTCGACATAGAATCGCTCAAACAACATAACGAGGGATTCAAGACAGCTTATGATTGCGGCTGCGGTTATGAGCTGACAATAAAGCTGATTGATCTTTTTGTGCTATGTCCAAGGAAACGCCAGCGTAAGCAACAGTATAAGCGCTTTGTGAAATTTTTGGCGTCGAGGGGCATTACACTGAGGATCATAAGCAGAAAACATAATAAAGAATTATGAACATTCAAGTAGAGAAAGAAGACATAAATAAAATAGGTTATACCGGATACAAAGAAAATGGATTTCTTGCAATCATCTGCAACGGTGACACTGCAAATATTGAAGAAATTCTGTTGAGATCCATATTAAAGTGTTTTGGAGAGGAGTATCATATAGTTAGTTCAGAAGACTACATATGGCAAGACAATGACGGTGAAGAAGTATATGATATCCAGTTCACTACAAACCTGCCATATGATATATATATGGAGTGTAACTATAAACAAATTGAATTATGCCGAAAACAGAATTAATTAATGGTGAAGAGTGCCGGTATTACATTAAGGGCAAAATCTATATTTCGAGAGACGGTAACGTGGCTGGCATGCAATATGGAGTCAGGTATAGTAAACCTGTTATAAAGCAGATTAAGATCAAAACAGATGATGCCGGCAAATATATCAAGAAACCGAATGGCCCCAGGATACCTGTCGATTTAGCTGTGATGACATGCTATTGTCCTCCTAAGCCAAGAGATGGAAAGAGGTATATCATCAACCACAAAGATGGAGATATAATGAATTGCAGTGCCAATAATCTTGAGTGGGTAATCCATCATTACGAGCATACTTTGGAGCCTTCAATCGAACTCAACTGCTATGGGAACAAAATTACCGTGTTCAAAGATGGCCGTGTGGAAATGGATGGCAAACCAATGATGATCCACGACAGTTTTTTTGATAGCGATATGGACCTGGAAGCATATATAGGACCTCATATCTGTGTGTCGAGGCCAAGGAGCAACTATTCTGAGCGTGTAAATATGGATAGAATCATGAGAGCTGCAGGTTATGTGCAGGGTGACGACGCCATTTTCCAAAATCCTGAGATTCTTCACATTGACTATGACGAGATGAATTGGGCTGCTGATAACCTGATATGGGTTGAGGGCGCAGACAAACGTCTCAAAGAATATTATGCAAAAAGGAAAGAGTTCTGTCATAAACGCAACATCGAGTTGAACCCAGGCAAAGACGTCCCAGATTGGTATTAAAGCGACATCTCTATAATAAATGCCCCAACCTCTATAAAAGACTAATCAAATCGTCAACAATTTTTAGCTTTGATGCGCCCTTATCGTGCCGTCAAAGCTCCATGTATCAATACAAAATATCAAAATTATAATGAATAGTGTTATGACTACAAAAATGATGTATCTGCCGAGCGGAGCAGTGTATAATAACAGAAAAGAGGCCAAGCTGATGATGGGCCATGCGAATTACAACAAAGCCTTGAAGAATAGGCTCATGCTGATTATCGATGGCAGCAACCTCTTTGAACATAATAATTACTAATTTATTAAAACATTTGCTTACTATGTTTATTGATAAAGATTTTCAATTCAGAGTTAACATTTCAAATGACTTCTACGTAAAGAAAACCGATGCCACAGCCTGCTTGAGTCGAGAAGGTGCCAAGGCTATCGGGAAACAGAAAATGGCGTTCAGGGAGTATGACGTTACAATAGAGCAGTTTCTTAGGAGTGCCCTTAACGGATACACCTTTTGCAACCTGTTTCAATTTGACCCTAACAAGAAGTATTATCTTGAGACGTGTGACGGAAGGCATTATCCGTCAAAACCCCTCTATGAGAAAGGCCCGAACAAAGGTTGTATGAAGCTGAGTTTCAAGAGAGACCAATTCTTCCGTGGGGCCCAGACAGTATTTGTCGATATTGATTTAACACGATTCGAGTCGATTCCGAATTACCTGCAGTGCTTAACATGCCCGCCTACCTGCGTCTACATGTCCTATTCTGATGGGCTGGTGAAAAGCGGGAAAACATCAAGGCGCTTCAGAATGGTGTATGTCTTTGACCGCATATTGGGCAAGGACGACCTGAACGTTGTATCAAGATATATCACCGACAGCATCGTTCGGGACACAGGAGAGTCGATGGAGGATGACTGCGGCGAGAGACCAAGTCAATATTTTAACGGCGTGTATGGCAACGAGGAGTGCTATACCTCGGGCTATATCTACTCACGACTAGATTTCCCCGAGAGTATGCTGCCTGTTGATGAAAGCCAGGTAGTTCAAACCATCCAGGATCCAACCAAGCCGACAGTGGTATTTGACGCCCAATTGTTGCATGATATGGGGAGTATGACTTATGACCAGTTCATGCACCTCTACTCAACGCGATACAGATACTATTACCGCACCGAGTCTGACAACTGGATTAACGGCACATACCAACTGACAGACGAGAATTACCTTCAGCTATGGTGGCCAAAGGAAAAGATAACCGATGGCAACCACAGACGGCGTACATTGTTTAAGCGTGCATGCCTGAGAAGACTGATCAATCCCAACGTTGACGCCGATACGCTGCTGTTCAATATGTATGTAGACCTGATAAAGTTCATTGATTACAGCGATGGGGTTATCAAGCTGGACATGTTAAAACGGAGGGTTGAGCGGGCAATGCAGATGGACTTTGACGAACTTGCCGAGTATTGTGAATATGAGATCGCCTATTGGAAGGATCACAAGCAAAAATTCATCCTGCATCCCAACGTGCCCCACACACAGGAGTATATCCGCTACATCATCAAAGTAGTTCATTATGCTGAATTGGACGGGAAGTATGACAGGTCAAAAACAGTCAAGGAGAATTTAGCCATGCTCGACGGTGAATCCCAGTCAACATTGTATCGGTATTGCTCTGTACGCGGCATACCAACCAATCCTGCCAGGACAATGACAGAGGCACAGATGCGAGAAGCTAAAAGACAGGCTAAAACAGATCTCAAGGCCCGGTTCATGCAGCTTTACGATCCAAACCTGTCAGCGGCGAAAAACAGGGAAATAATGATGCAGAACGGTATTGAGATATCTGAAGGCACCATCCGCAACTGGAGCAAGGATTACGTCGCGCCAGACATGTTAACGCCGCCAGAGCCTCAAGCGCCAAGAAACAACGGCTATAACTGGGACACGATACTAAATAAAACAGCGAACAGCTATCCTAACTTGGAAAGGCCAACGTTCCATGTGCCAGAATCACTATTAAATTTTGGCCACGAGAATAGGGAGTATGACCCAAATTATGCCGAACTGGAAAGGATATGGTATAGCCAATATGACAGATAATCAGTTAACAGAAGCCGGTAGGACATCCATCAAAGATGTCCTGCCGGGTATTATGTATTCAAAATCATGAGTAGTTATTTGATATAACTACTACTATTATAGCGTAATGGGAAAATTTACAAGTTTTGCGTATACTGATGGGAAAATTTACAAGTTTTGCAGATACTGGTGAGAAAACTTACATTTTTTGTAGATACTGATGAGAAAATTTACAAAAATTGTGGACATGGTTTTAATGGTAAAAACACATTAATCTGCGCCTGAAATCTTTATGTATGTGTTTAATATTTAACGTTTTATGAGAGACAAAGGAAAAAGTTACGTTTACATTCTCACGAACAAGAGCTTTCGTGATAACTTGTTGAAAATTGGCGTGAGCGATAAGCCGATGGATGAACTGATTAAGTGGCTAGACAATGAAGACCTGCCGGATCCATACGACCCCTTCGCCATTGTCCAGACAGAGGAAGCCAATATGCTTGAAGGAGCCTTTCATCGGCTGTTGGACCATTTCAAAGATTGCCACTGCAACAGCGAATTTGGTTTTTACATACTGCCACCTGAGCAAGCTTTGGGAAGCCTGTTTACCCTCGTCATCGAACTCGGCATTAAGGATGCTGTCGTGTTAAGGTACGACGATGGTGTACCGAGCCAAGTATTTCCACCTGCTGACGCTCTTCAGGCGCAATTAGAGGATATGCCGGACAAAGATTAACCCTTCGACGGCGAGCGAACGGCGATCAGGCTGTCCCATGACATTACGCAACAACCGTCAGCCCTTTGGGCTGGCGGCTTTTTTTTCGCTTCCTAGATAACCCGGAAAAACCTTATATATAGAGATTTAACTAACCTATTTTATTAACCATTTTATTACAACAACAACGACATTATGAGACGACTTTTGAAAATTATTGACAACCTGGCCCGGCTTATCGCTGTGATCGACATCGGAAAACAGATCAGCGAGCACCTGGCCTCTAAAAAGGACACCACGAAAGATGAACAAGCAAAGAAATGAAATCGGAAACTTAATCGACGTGGCGCTTGAAGTTTTTGAAACATCAGGCAACCTATTAATTCAACTTAAAAACCTAGCGACCGCACTCAGGACCTCGAGGAAGTCGCGACTAAACAACCAAACCAACAATGAACAACGAACAACAAGAAATGCAGATCATCCCTACTGACGGGATCATCGCAACATCACCTTCCGTCATCAACATTGACGCAGAAGAAATTGAAGACGCTGTGGTACTGGACGACATCGATCCGGACAACCACCCGAACTTTATCGAGAGTAACACCTCGGCGGTAACGCTTGAGGAACTCACCAAGAAATGCATAGTACCGACCTTCGCGGACAATACGCTCACCATTAGCCACACGGCTTTCATCAAGAGCGTTATCGAGGCCGGACAGACCATCTTCGGAGAACTTACTCCTGTAGAGATCAGGGTATCGCACCAAATCAATGGACGAATCCCGAGTGCTCTGCACAAGAAGACTAGCGAGCTTAGAGACAACGAGAAGACCATTTACTACCAACGTATGGCATTTGTTTGCCATGTTGCTGGTCTTACGCGTTTTATCAACGGCCAGCCTGTGCACCTTTGCATCGGCGGCGTGAGAGCTTACAACGAAGACAAGCTATTCGGACGCGAGAGCCCCATGAAATTCAAGATTTTTGTGGGCTGGCAAGTTCGAGTATGCAGCAACCTCTGTTTGACCTGTGACGGGTTTACAGGAAATTTTGATGCACTGACCGCTTCCGACATTAAGGAGCGTGCACTGCAACTTTTCAGCGGGTTCGATCCACACAAGGACGAGAACCTGCGCACCTTGGAGGCCCTGGGCAACACCAGGATTACCGAAGAGCAGTTCTGTGGCATCATCGGCCGCCTGAGACTTTACCAGGCGCTGCCCACCGCCACACGCAACGAACTCGGTCTGCCCAACGTTATTCTGGGCGACCAGGCAGTTAACGCTGTAGTACGTGGATATGTCGAGAATCCCAATTTCAAGAAAGAGGACAACATCGACACCATCACCTTATGGCAACTTCTCCAGCTTTTCAATGAGGCTGTTAAACAGACTTACATCGACAAGTGGCTGGAGCGCAACCAAAACTGCACTGACTTTACCTTTGGAATCCAGAACGCCATTGACGGGTCCAATCCCGCCTACGACTGGTTCCTTTCGTAAAACAAACCATTTTACATAGCAACGAGGCACGACACCTCAATGCCCCGAAGAGGGGGTTATCACTTCACCGTGATGGCCTCCTCTTTCATTTTAGACAACAACCCTTTTTACTAACATTTTAAACAATCAAGACAATGAAAGATTTGATTCAATCGCTGATCTACATTCAGCAACACCTGATCGTGCCCAAGGACCAATTCAATTCCTTCGGCAAGTACAACTACCGCTCGCTTGAGAGTATTCTTGCAGCGATTAAACCGTTACTCCGCAGCCAGAACTGTGGAATCCGCTTTGAAGACGAGGTAATCGAACTGGGAGGGAGAACCTTCCTGAAGACGACACTTTACTTCTTCAACGACAAGGGTGAGACTATCACCACATCTGCTATTGCTGAGCATACAGCCACCAAGACCGGCATGGACGCAGCCCAAATTACCGGCGCCGCATCATCCTATGCCCGCAAGTACGCCATGAATGCCCTGTTCGCCATAGACGATACAAAGGACGCCGATTCGGACAGTTATCACCGCGAACAAACCAAGCCCCTTCCCGAGGAGCCCGCTAAGAAGGCACCGACACGAAGGACACGAACCACATCCACACCGGCCCAGGCTACCACGCCAGCGGCCAAGGATCCCCGCAATGCTGCTATCGAAGCGGCACTGGCTAAAGTGAACGACATCGATTCACTTATTGAGCTTTACGAGCAACACCGCATGGAAGTCGAGAACAATCCCGACATCAAGGCCATGTTTTCACGCCGTAAGCAGGAAATTCACAAATCCACCGTAATCACTTTCTAACGCTATGACAATGATCAGATTAAATGATTCAGGCGTGGTATTCAACAAGGAAGCCCACACCTATCACCTGGAGGGCAAAGAACTCTCCGGCATCACGAGCGTTATTCAGCGTCAGCTCTTTCCAAACGAGTATGACGAGGTACCAGAAGAGATGATCCAGGCCGCTGCCGCATATGGTAGTTCCGTCCACGAATCATGTGAACTTTTCGACCGTGAATGGGTAAATGACGGCACTGTTGAGGTTGCCGATTATATCAAGCTCACCCACGCGAACCAACTTGTGCATGAGGCCAGCGAGTATCTTGTTACCGATACTAAGCACTATGCCTCAAGCATCGACAAGGTGTACCGTATCAATCAGGACACCTTCACACTGGCTGATATCAAGACCTACGGCACCTTCACTCCCGAGAAGATGGAGCGTGCTAAATGGCAGTTGAGCATCTATGCCTATCTGTTTACGCTCCAAAACCCCGGGGCAAAGATTGAGAGGCTACTGGTGATCCGTCTCCGCAGCAAGGGGAAGGACCACATCAGCGAGATTATTGAGGTTGAAAGAATCCCCGCCAATATTTGCAAGGCCCTGCTCGAAGCGGACCTTAACGGCGAGACATTCAACAATCCGTACTCCATCCCTGCCGACATCAAGGCGCAGGAGATGACCATTCGCGAGCTCATCCAAACGAAACAGCAAGTTGACGATGAACTCAAGCGCATTAAGGCCGACATCCTTTTACGCATGGAGGCCACCAACGCGAAGATCTGGGAAACGGACAGCATGAGGATCACCCGTAAGCTGCCAACCCAACGTGAGAGTTTTGATCTGGGACGCTATAAGGCAGACAATCCCGATCTTGACCTGAGCGACTACATGAAGGTCAGCAACGTATCCGGCAGTGTGCTGATCACGATTTAACCGACATCATTACTAACCACGCCAGGAGAATGAAATTGACATCAACCATCAACCCGTTCTCCTGGCATTTTTTGAACATTTGAACATGAACATCAACATCGAAATATTTAAGCGTTACAAGCCCGACAAGAAGGTTCAAATCATCAATGAACTGACCGAGGACGAGCTTTTGAACATCACTCCCGCCACCGTCACAAGAATTATCAAGGAAGCGGGAACGAGACTTTACAGATTCAGGGACAAGCGGCTGTGGATACCCGACCAATTCCGCACCGGCAACCATTGGAACAGTACATTCAACGGTATCGAGCTGATCAAGGGCAAGCTGTATGTAAGCCTCTATGTGCAATACTCCAACACCGATACCGACACTGACGCCACCTACAGCGAGTTTTTCTCAAGAGGAGATTATCGTAGTTCTATCGAGTACGAGGACAGGTTCGGCGGCAAGCAGACCACATATTACACCTATTCACCGGGCGACAAGGCAAGAGCACTCCGATCCTTGCTGCTAACCTATGTTCAACGCAAATACCGGCACTACTATGAAACGAAAAAAGAGAACGCTGGCTGAGAAACGGCAGGAACATCACACCACTGCCGAAAAACCAGCCAATCCATCATTCCACAACTTTACCGTGAGAAGGACGATCGAGATACACCTGACGACCATTAACCCTCAGCTTACCCAACGAGATGCCGAATTCTATGTGGACGGCAACTTTTACGTGAGGGGGCAACTGGACGGCAAGTATCAAGATTTTTACCTGACACGCGTTAAAATGAACTACAACAACCGCAAAAATTCAACTGACAATGGCAAAGACGAAGAATAAGAAACTCACCATCAAATACTGGTGTGGGTTATCACGAAACTCACGTGAGCGCGCCTTGAGATTTTGCTTCCCGATATCTCCAAGCATAGTTGAAATGCTGCTCGACGAGAAACCGACGACGAGTGAAATCAAGAACGGTTTTTGGCTAGTTGTGTTCCGGAGAATTACAATACCCCGAGACAATAGCTTCTATAAGACTTGTTATATGAACGAGACTTATCTAGCTTAACGATTATGGGATTCAGATTACATGTTGCTACCACTTATAACGTACAGTGGGGCAACGCAGTAGGATTCAACCACAAAGTGCAGGAATTTCACGACCTGCTCGATACATGTGGCTGCGAATACACTGGAGAAGAATTCGACATTGATTTTGAGGTGCTGAAGAACGATTGGCGCCACGTTATCGATAAACTGAAGAGACTCGATACCCTGCCCGATGATGAGGCCGAGGAGATCGAGATGAGAATTAAGGATTTACAATGTACAACCGATGAGGTGATCGACAAGATGGAGCACCTGTTGAGTATGGGTGAACCTGACAGCGATTACCTTCACTTAAGCTTTTTCTGATTATGATCGACAATGAAGATTACAATGTGAGGCTGGCCCGTTATATATGGGCTATCCTCACGAGCCAACCCATCATCCTTATGTCCTGGGGAATCGATCTCAAGACGGTGAAGACGATTGAGCTGGGACTGGAATTTCACGTGCAGGGCTTCAAACACCGGGGCCTAGTGAAAGTGACCCTGAACGAAGGCTTGGATTTATTCGAGGTTTCACTGATTGACGAAAATGACAAAATCGTGAATACCATAGAATCCGTCTTTTGTGATAATCTCGTGGCTGTGATAGACGACGCTGTGGAGAAATGTGAGAATTATCAAGAACGCAT
>JAEEGJ010008332.1_pt1 | contig 28666 bp, 27 predicted proteins | sample 8958761 | NCBI WGS metagenome assembly JAEEGJ01 (sample SAMN16246546, study PRJNA631951) | gut metagenome | biome: gut microbiome; feature: rumen; material: RS-attached | host: Bos | place: Iran: Karaj | collected 2018-10
CTCTGTAATCTCACTTGGTGGTATGGTTGTTACTCACTCAATCCGCGTTGGTGGAGACAAGTTCGATGAAGCAATCGTAAAACACGTAAAGAGTGTTCATAACCTTATTATTGGTCAGCCAGCTGCTGAACGTCTTAAGATTCAGATTGGTAATGCCGCTCCAGAAAAGACAATCGAAAAGATGGAGCTTAAAGGTACAGACGCTATTACAGGTCTTCCACGCCGCCTCGAAATTGACAGCGTAGAAGTTCGTGAAGCTCTCAAAGAGCCTGTAACAAAAATCGTTGAAGAAATTAAATCAGTTCTTTCAGAAACACCTCCAGAGCTTGCCTCAGATATTATTGAACGCGGTATCGTTATGACAGGTGGTGGTTCTATGCTCCGCGAGCTTCCAAAGCTTGTTTCAAAGGAAACTGGTGTACCTGTTATTCTCGTAGAAAAACCTCTTGAATGTGTTGCCCTTGGTGCTGGTAAAGCATTCGGCCTGTTCAAGGATATGTATTCTGAACGCACAATTTACGACAGTCTGAACGACTAATTTGAGCTTTCTCCGGGTGGGTACTTATGCGAAAGCCAAATTTTTCTTTCAGAATTAAATTTGCGGAATTCCTTCTCGTTATTTACATTCTCGCTGGTGGACTGATGCTTGCTTTCAGTTCAGGTGGGTTTGTATTGAATTTTAAACAGATTGGGTTTTCTGTATTTTCTTCCCTCGACAAGGGCGTACACTTTGTTACAGACGGCATTGTTAATACCTTTAATGCTGTAGGTGAACTTAGAAAACTCAAAAAAGATTATAACGATCTTGTAATCAAACTGGAAAACTACGAAGAAATGCAACGCTCAAATGCAGATATCCGCAAGGAAAATGCACGTCTTAAAGAGCAACTTGATTTTGCCGTATCACTTGATGAAAAAAATATTCCGGCTCAGATTATTGCCCGCGACCTGGACAATGCCTTTACATACCTAACAATCGACAAGGGAAGTGTAAACGGCATCAGAAAGAATATGCCGGTAATTGCTTTCCAGAATGGTAATCAGGGACTTGTTGGTAAGGTTGTTCAAGTTGGAACTTTTACCAGCCAGATTATGCCGATTTACAATATCAATAATATTGTTTCTGCACGTATTCAAAACTCGCGCGACCTCGGTCTTGTAAATGGACTTGGAAGTCAGGAGCAACCATTGCTCATGCAGTATATCCGAAAATCAGTTGTAGACGAATTGAGCTATGGGGATATTGTAGTTACTTCCGGCGAAAACGATAATTACATGCGCGATATTGCAATCGGTACAATTTCAAAAATTACAACACTTGATTATAACTCTTCGCTTAATATAGAGCTTATTCCTATTATCGATTTTGCAAGACTTGAAAATGTAGTTGTTGTAAATCAAAAAGAACTCAATGACAGAAAGGCAGATTAAGGGGAGAATAGAATGACAAAATCAATTTTAGTAAGCACTTTTATTCTTTTGTGTGCAGTAATCATCGAATCTTCAATTCTCTCAAATATATCTTTTATTTATATTGTTCCGGACCTAGTTTTAATCTGTTCTATCTATTTTTCACTTTTAAACGGAAAAGTAGTAGGGGAAACTACAGGTTTTATTTCTGGTCTTCTTCTGGATTTTATTACTGGAATTCCTTTTGGTTTTAACTGTTTGTTCCGCACAATAATCGGCTATGTATATGGCTTTTTTGCAAAGAATGTAATTATTTCTGGCTTCATTCTTCCAATGCTTTGTGTTGGTATTGGAACTATTGCCAAAACTCTTATGGTAGAACTTCTTGGGCTTTTATTTCCGAATGTTCATATTTACATTGCCGGAATTATTTCACATGATTTTCTTTTTGAATTCATAGAGAATGTTCTGCTTTCTCCGTTCATTTTCAAGTTTTTAGGTTTCTTTAGAAAATCGCTCGCAATTAAGTCTATAAAGGATGCAATCGATAATGATTAATTCAGAAGACAGGCTTACTAAAGGTGCGAAAATCTTCATTCTTCTCATAATGCTTGTGATATTCTTTGTTCTGTATGCCTATCGTCTGTTTTCAATGCAGATTGTACAGGGAGAACATTATCGTTCTCAGTCTCAGCGTATTTCAAGTCAGATCACTGTAATTTCTGCACAGCGTGGTGAGATTTTTGACCGCAATGCTTTACTTCCAATTGTAATCAATACAGATTCTTTTGCGGTTGAAGTTACTCCCGGCGAAATTCCTAAGGACCGCTACGACACAGTTACACTCAAGCTTGCACATTATCTTGGAATCAATAAATCAGATATTGATAAAAAGATTCCTAAAAATATGCGCCGTTCTTATTCTACCTTCCAGGTTAAATCGAATGTGCCTTTTACGGTAATTTCAAATATTGCAGAAAATAAAATTGACCTTCCTGGCGTTTCCTGGGTTTCAAAACCAACTCGTAACTATCAGCATACGGGCTCTATGTCTCATATTGTTGGATACGTTGGTGATATCAACCAGGACGAAATGACGGTTCTCTATAATCAGGGATACAAAAAAACAAGTATCGTTGGTAAAACCGGAATTGAAAAACAGTATGATTCGCTGCTTCAGGGTAAAGAAGGTCGCGAAATGTCTACTGTAGATGTTCATGGCCGAATCATTTCTGATACTCCTATTGTTGAACCGCCGGAAATGGGAAAGAGTCTTGTACTTACAATCGACAGCGATATTCAAAAGCTTGTTGAAGAGGCGCTTGGAAACCGCGTTGGTGCTTCTGTAGTATTAAAGCCTGCAACTGGTGAAGTTCTGGCAATGGTTTCTTACCCTTATTATGATTCAAATATTTTCAGTTCAGATGATGCTGGTAAGGAATACGCAAAGCTTGTAAATGATACAACAAAACCTCTTTTGAATCGTGCAGTTCAGGTATCTTATCCACCGGCTTCTACTTTCAAAATCATTATGTCTGCAGCAATGCTTCAGGAAAATGCTTTCCCTGCAAGTAAGGCAATTGAGTGTAAGGGTGTAATGATTTATGGTGGCCGCCGTTTCCACTGTCACGTTCACGAACCAGGTCACGGATGGCTTGATTTGAAAAACGCTATGGCTCAGTCTTGCGACGTTTATTACTGGACTGTTGGTCGTGACTATCTTGGTATTGAAAAAATTGCTTCTTATGCCCGCGAGTTTGGTTTTGGTAAGAGTTCACAGATTGATTTACCAAGCCAGGTTGCCGGTCTTGTTCCAACAGCAGAATGGAAGGAAAAGAAGTATCACGAAAAATGGCTTGGTGGAGATACAATGTCCTGTTCAATTGGTCAGGGCTATATGGAAGCAACTCCGCTTCAGCTTGCAAATATGGTTGCAATGGTTTCTAATGAAGGTGTTATTTATAAGCCTCATCTTTTGAAGGAAGTTCGTGACCCTGTAACCGGCGAAGTAATTCAAGAAGTAAAACGTCAGGTTCTTACGGAATCTACAATCGATAAAGAAGTATGGAAGCAAATTCAGGATGCAATGCGCTATACAGTTACAGACGGTACACCGCAATATCCAATGCATAATAAGATTGTTCAGATTGCCTGTAAAACTGGTACAGCCGAAGTTGAACCATACAGCAGCCGAAAAGAAAATCAGAGCTGGCACTCATGGCTTGTTGCCTATGCTCCTTATGATGCACCACCGGAAGACCGCGTATGTGTAGCAACAATTGTAGAAGCCTGCAATACCTGGGAATGGTGGGCCCCTTACGCTACAAACATTATTATTCAGGGAATATTTGCTCATCAGAATTGTGCAGAAGCAACAAAAGAACTTGGCTTTGAATATCTGACAAAGAGCCGCGGAAGACAGGAATAGGAGAGGGAGAATGAAAAATAAGTTTTTTGCAATGTTCGATTATCTTCTGATTCTTGTTGTGCTTACCCTTGTTGCGCTTGGTATAATGTTCATCTATTCTTCGAGCATTAACTCAGAAGGAGTTCGTGTTACAAATGAATATATAAAGCAGATTATCTGGGCATCAATTGGTTTTGTAATTATGATTGTTATGACTGTTTATGATTACAGACGACTTGAATCTTTGTCGATATATGCCTTTTTAGGACTTCTTTTACTATTGATTTATACCAGACTTTTTGGCCGTTATGTAAATGGTGCAAAAAGCTGGATTGGTATCGGTGAATTTGGAATTCAGCCTTCGGAATTTGGTAAAGTATTTTACATTTTGTATCTGGCTCGTATTCTTGATGACACTGCAAATGGAAATCAGCTTAGACGCTTTTTCCTTGCAACAGGTGTACTGCTTCTTCCAATGGGCTTAATTCTTCTTCAGCCGGACTTAGGTACTGCCAGTGTATATCTGCCAATTTACTTTGTAATGTGTTTTATTGCAGGGGTTCCAATAAGATACATCGGCTATGTTTTACTGTTCGGTGTATTTACAATCTTTTTTGCGATTCTTCCTGTATGGAACTCGGAAATTGCTGCAACTCCTCTGGCTGTAATATCAATCTTAACTAATATGCGTCTGCGAATGATTTTGATATTCGCCTTTATGATTATTACGCTTTTAGGTTATGTAATTCGCCGTTATTTGCATGGTCCGCGCTATATTCACTGGATTATTTACTTCACATCAATTATTGCACTTGCTCTTGTTTTTTCACTTATTCTTGGTAAGGTTCTTAAGGAATATCAGATTAAACGTCTTATTATCTTTATGAATCCAAATAAGGATCCTTTGGGAGCCGGCTGGAATATCATTCAGTCTAAAGTTGCTATTGGTGCTGGTGGTGTTGTTGGACAAGGATATTTGATGGGAACACAGAGCCATTACCGCTTTTTGCCTCAGCAAAGTACAGACTTTATTTTTAGTATTCTTTCTGAAGAGTTTGGTTTCCTTGGCGGTATGCTTGTTTACTCACTTTATTTTATAATTCTTTTGAAAATACTGTATATTATTCGAAAATGTGTAAACCGTTATGGTTCATATATCTGTTCAGGAATTCTTGGAATGTTCTCGTTCCACTTTTTTATTAATGTTGGAATGGTTATGGGAATAATGCCTATTACTGGTATTCCTTTGTTGTTCTTGTCTTACGGTGGTTCATCACTGCTTACAGCTATGACCTGCATAGGCCTTGTAATGAATGTGAATTATAGAAAAGCTGAACTGAAGTAAAAAAGATACCCCGGTCAAGCCGGGGTATGACAAGTTTTTATTTTGCAGCATCAATTACAGCATAGAATGCTGGTTTTGTCTGGTATGACCATTTCTTTGCATCAGGCTTTACAAAAAGGAGTGGGTACTGAGTACAGTTACCAAGCCACTTCTTCTGATATTCCATATTGAGCCAGGTAGCCTCATCATTAAGTCCCCAAACTGTAATGCTTTCTACACCATGCTTTGAATCAGTCTTTCGGTTTTTGATGTAAACCTGGAAGTATGCTTTGTAAGCATCAGCGAGACTATTGAACTGTTTACCGCTTACGCCTACAAGGTCCTTATCTTTGTTGTAGTTGTTCCAGGTACCGATATCAAGCTCAGTAATCTGAACATCAAGGCCTTTGGCAATAAAGTCAGTAATTTCTTTTTCTACAGCAGCAGCTGAGTTCTTTACACTGTGGTGAGACTGAAGTCCCATAGCATCAAGGCGGGTAGGGAGAACTGCATCATCTTTATGAGAAAGAATAAGATCAACTACACGAAGTTGTTTTGCATGTTTGTCGCTTGTAGAAGTTCCATAGATTCCGCCGTAATCATTGTAAACAAGTTTTACATCTTTTGGAGCATATTTGTTTGCATATTTGAAGGCATCAACAAGGAAGTCTCCGTTTTTATAAACTGAATACCATTTAGAACCATCAGTGCGGAGCCAGTTTGAACCACCATCTGGAGTTGCTTCATTGAATACGTCCCAAGCCCAGATAATGTGTTGGCCGTTATTGTTTTTCTTTTCCCAGTTAGCAACGCGTTCAAGTACAGTTTTAATATACCATTCAAGGCGAGCTTCCATTTCGTCACGGCTTACAAGACTTTTTGATTTATCATAATCCTTGCAGAAGAATCCATCTTCAGTCTGAGAATGCCAGCCGAGTGTGTGACCACGCATTTTAAGACCATTTTTCTTACAGATAGCAAGAATGTCATCAATACGCTGAAGTCCGTTCAGAACTGGAGTTTTAATTGTTACGCCATTAGAAGCTGTAAAAGTTCCATTTGTAGAAGGAGTGTTTCCCCACCAGGCCATTACAAACTGAGGCTTAAACTCATTTCCCATAGTAATCTGGTTAGCATGCTTTGCGAGGCCTTTCTGAACATCCTCATAATAAAGTTCCTGCTTTGTTCCCCAGTTAGTACCAAAGTTTCCGTATTCAACTGCAAAACCTACATGTTCAAAATACTTTTCATAAGTTTTGCAGAAAGATGGAACAGACGGATCAAGCCAGTCTTTTGAATCTGCGGCAAAAGCCATGTTGATAGATGAAATAAGAACAGCAATCAGAAGAAATTGTTTCATGATTTTCTTTTTCATAAAATTCTCCTAAGTATAAATATTTCTTATAGAATAAATTATCATTTGATTTGAATAAATAGGGGATTCTATCTAAAGGGATTTCTCTTATATTTCTATAATTCAAGCTTATAAGGGTAAATTCCTTATTGTTGAATATAACGAATACCTTAATAATTTTATTATTAAATAAATAAAAAATTAATAGGAGAAATAACTATGAAACGTTCGCTAATTATTTCAATTCTGATTATTTTTCTTTCTCTTTTTGTAAGCTGTAATTTTACTAATTTGACAGGATCTCAAATTAAAAGTGAAAACTGGTTAAATGCGCCTTCACTAAAAGAAACATTTGTTGATGGTGGTTATTTTGATCGATTTGGATTAGCTTGTTCATATGAAGAGTTAAGTAATTCTGCAATTGCAAAAGGCCTTAAATATCATACTAATACAACAACTCCTGGAAATGAATTAAAGCCTCAGTTTATATTCTGGTATCCTAAACCATCTCAATTTACAAAATTTACTGCTTCAAATGGAAAAACTGTAGATGTTCCTGCATCAATAAATTTTTCCGCAAAGATGGATCCATATCTTAATGCTGTAAAAGCTGCTGGATTACAGATGCGTGGTCATGTACTGACATGGCATTCTCAAACCTTTGACTGGTTCTTTACAAATGATTATTCAGATGAGGTTACAACAGATTCAACTGGTGCCCCAACAAACCTTGCAGACAAGGAAACAATGACTGCACGTCATGAATGGTACATTAAATCTGTTTTAGAACATGTAGCCGCATGGGAAGCCGCTAATGGATATGGTATTGGTAATCATCTCATATATTCATGGGATGTTGTCAATGAAGCTGTAGCTGATAACGCAGCAGATAATGACACTAATTATTTAAGAGGTTCTACAGCAACCACAATGAATAAAACTCCTGAAAAAGGTGGATCAAGATGGTATCAGATTTATGGTAATGAAGAATTTATTATAAATGCTTTCCGTTTTGCAAATGCTTATGCACCAGAAGATGTAACTCTTTGCTATAATGATTATAACGAATATCTTAATTACAATGATGATAACGGCGGGTCTTGGAAAACCGAAGGTATTGTAAGACTTCTAACAGTAATAAAAAACGGTGAGGCTAAGACTGTAAATGGAGTATCTGTAAAACCACGTATTGATGCAATGGGTATGCAATCTCATGTAGGTGATAGTTGGCCTAGAGTCTCTGGATATGAAGCTGCAGTAAAGAGATTCCTTAATTTGGGGTTAGATGTTCAGGTTACAGAATTTGATATTGCTTCAGTTAATGAAGATGATTCAACAAACTGGAAGTCTTATTTTGACATGTTCATAAAATATAGTAAAAATGGATCTGAGAAAGCAAAATATAATGGACATTGTATTACTGGTATAACAATTTGGGGAATTAATGATGAAAACTCATGGATTTCAAATGGAGGATCTCAGCATCCATTAATTTTCAAAAAATCAGGTGGAGAAGTCGTAACTAAAAATTGTTTCTATTCTGTAATTAATACTGTTAGATAAAAAAATTTAATTAATTAAATAATACAAAAATCCCCCAAAATTATCTGTTTTGGGGGATTTTTATATTTATCTTTTGTAACCTTAGGGGATTTCACCTATTATTTAATATGACTGCATAATTACAGCAATTATAAAAAAATAGCGAGGTTTTATATGCTTAAGAAAATTTTTACTGTTTTAATGTGTTCATCAATGCTATTGGCTTGTAGTGCTTCACTTCAAAAGAACAAGGATTCTGAAGGAAGAGATGTGGCAATCAGGAAAGTTCATTCGAATTGTGAATTTCATGATTCTGGCGAAGTTATCTTTAATCCAGATATGGGATTTTATAGTGTAGTAAAGGCAATTGTTACAAAAGATGGAATAACAATAGAAGACGGTTATAAAAGTCGATTAGAAAAACATAACACAATTTGTACAGATGGTGTGTATCCAGAAAAAAATGATCTGCTTTATACTGCAAAATTTGATCAGCTGCTGATTGAATTTGATATAAGTGCTTTTTCAACAAGAAATGATGGAATTGAAGTACTTGATGGAAAAAAGGTTCATCTTCCGGTTGATGAAATCAAAGATGTTTTGAATCAGGTTAGAGTAGCAGGAAAAACTGCTTTAATTAGATTTGGATATGATCCGGATTTTGAAGGAGATGGAAGGACTCGTGATGTTGAACCAGAAGATTTCAGCTTGATTTTAACACACATTGAAGATATCTGTGCGGCTATAAAGGATTATGAACAGGTAATAACTGGTATTCAGTGCGGAATGGTTGGTCCCTGGGGCGAAATGAACTTTACAACTTATTCAAAAAAAATGCCTAAAGCTAATTTCGAAAAATATAATTATGATTTTGAATTAGAACTTGATTCAACTCCAGATAAAAATGATGGATATATTGAAAACGGATATCTTGTACTTATTATGCGAAAATTTACAAAGGAACTTGAAGCCAATAATTGTGACCTTCCGCTCTTAGTTCGTCAGCCTAGATTTATTTATGATTATATAAAACGAAGAACCAGTGATTTCAATTTTGATGGAGAAAATGTTCCGGCTTTATATACACCAGATGCATCAAATAAAGAATTTTACAGACTTGGACTTTATAATGACGGTTATCTTGGTTCAGACATGGATACAGGAACATTTACAATTAACCGTGAGCAGGAAACTGAATTTATGGAAGCTTTTACAAACCACACACCTTATGGCGGTGAATTAATTGGAAATTATAATTTAAAAGAGGGCAATTGTGCTTCTATGAAAGAGATGTTTACAAATCATCTTTCAGTTTTGAATATTGGTTATAAAGAATCGGTGTTCCGTGGTTTAAATAAATTTAAGTACAACGATGAATCAGCCTTTAGTTATTTGATAAAACATATGGGATATCGTTATATTGTAAAAGATGTTATTTTTGAATATCCCGAAAATCTTTCAGAACTTGATATAAATCTGACATTTGAAAATAATGGTTTTGCAAATTTGCCATATCATAGAAAAAAGATGATGTCGGTACTGTTTGAAAAAGAGGGCAAGATTGTTTATGAAAAGAAAGATCCGAATCTCTTATTTGATGGAAAAGAAAAAACATTTATTTTGAATACAGCAAAACTACCGGAAGGTAGTTATACCGTATATCTAAAAATTTCTGATTTCGATGGAAATTACCCAATTCAACTGGCAAACAAAAATCTTTGGAATGCTGAGTTGAAAGCGACTAAAATTGGAGAAATTACTAAATAAACCACAGAGTTGGGCAAGTAAAAAAAATGAGCGGTTGATTTTTCAACCGCTCTGTTTATAGTTTATTCTTGTTCTATTTTTTTATTAGTTGCAGTAACTTTAAGTATATGAACTTTTACACCTGGTATTACAGACCAATCTTTTTTATCTAACGCAAAAATCTGAATTACACTTATTATATTTGTAGAATCTGAACCAAATTTTGTTTGATAGGTAGTTGGAGTTCTTGCAAAATCAGAATTGTCTTCTGAAACAATTCCAACTTCAATACCACCTGGTCCCCAATAATCCAGACATTTTAATGTTACATTTGAATTTTCTATCACATCACCTTCAATATATGTTTCAATATTTAAGTATTTATATCCAGACAAATCATATTTATTATCTAATATAAGAGCTGTAACCCAATCCTTAGATTCAACTATGTCACCTTGCTCTTTAGTAGAAACAAAAATGTCTTTATCTGCAGCATTAGAATAATCAACTCCATACCAACTGACAATAATAGAATCTATTACAGAAACTTTATTTCCATTTCCTTTTATAACTACATATGAATGCTCTGAATCTAAGTCAATAAATTGATCATCAGAATATAATGAATAAGCTTTTTCATTATCAGCTTCACCCCATTTCTCTGTTGTTAGTCCTATTCTAAAGGAAGCAGTTGAATCATTTGAAAGTGGAATCCAAGCCTTTGCAGGTGCTACATCTGGATTATATGGAATTGCTACCTGCCACCATTTATCGCTTGTATTTGTGATTTTGAGTTTTCCATCTTCTGTAGAAATTGAAACATCTTCGCCCCATCCAATTTCTGCTTTAGAAAGATCCAAAGTATATGGGATTAAAGTGTTTTCATCTTTTATTTGATATGCAATATAATATTCTGAATCTGCTTCTGCAGGCACTTTTGCAATAACAAATGATTTTCTTATAGTGAAAGTACCATTTACAGAATTCGTTCCGTCAACTGCTACACAAGTTTTATCTTCGTTAAAAGTAAGTTTAACACCTTCTTTTAAAATCGTTCCATCAGAAACAATTGTGATTGGGAATTTTAAGTCAATTGTATCTTCTGTGTCATCGTCTTCTGGATCAACATCTTTTGGATCATCTGTTTTTGTATCTTTTACTGTAGCTGGAGCAGATGTATCTGGTGAATCAGCAGCAGGATCACAACTAATAAATACTAGCGAAAAAGCCGCAAGTAAACCAAAAATAATTTTCATTTTTTTCATATTTAACCTCTCTAAAAAAAAGATACTAAATACAAATAAAAATGTAAATATTTGTAACTGAGTTGTATGAGAAAGAAGTTATAAATAAAAAAATATAAAAAACTGTTTATTATATGATTTTTTATTTTGACTCATATTTTTGAATTAACCGAATGTTATATTTATCAATATCAGTAAGTAAATCATCACTATAGTTTGGATTCTTTTTGTACCAGGGATACGATTCCCAAAGTGTTTGTAAATCTACACTTTTAAATGTCCTTCCATGACGAGCATAAATAGCATTTCTCATAATACGTAGCTGATCTTTAGTTAAATATTTAATATCTTCGTCTGTAAGTTTTTTGTCTAATTTTGAATAAGATAACTCTTTTTTAGTAAATAAATCAGTCTTTGCTTCGACAAAAATCAATCCATCAGGAGGAGTATCTTCTTCTGTATTCCAAACTTCTTCTAGCATTTCATATTGTTTAGTATTTTCATCATATACCCAAAATTGAGCATGATATTGACTTGGCCAGTTTTTTGGTTGATCATAGCATATGATTCTCAAACCAACTTTTCCCTCATATTCTATAAAATCATATGGGAATATCTTAGGTGAGAACCAATCATCATTTAAGGAATTATTATTTGATTTTCCTTCCCCAAAAAATGATTCATTCCAATCATAAAAACCAAAATAAATTTGTGAAAAAACAAGTTTCCATTCTTTATCTATATATTTTTTTATTAATAAACCTTTTGGACTATTTACCTCTACCTGTCCAAAATATAGAATTTCTTCATTATTATCATTATCTATATCAAATATAAAGACTAAAGCATTATTTAATTTGTATGAATTAAGTTGATTATAAAAACTTGATTTCAAATAATTTTTAAAAAAAACAGTACTTTTTATTGTATTGTCTTTTTTTATAGAAACTTCTAATTCATCAAAAGTTTTATTACAATAAATATATGAATCTATTTGAAATTGATTTTTATCAAATGCTACAATAGGGCTAATTATATTTTCTCTTTTATATGTATAGTTCCAATCTGTTGTTGTAAATAAACTTAAAAAATAATTTATTATTGAATTTTGTAATTTTATTGGTTTAACACAAGTTAATGAATACTCTTTTGGTTGTATTTTTTTAATTTCATCTTCATAAATTTGAGCTGATAAAGTAAATGATAAAAAAAGTAATAATTGTGCAAAAAATTTTTTTTTCATTCAAATCTCCGTTAATTAAATTGATTTATGTATGACATATTTTTTTGAAATATTTGCATGGTATTATAATAAAATTTTATTGGATTAGTCGAAAAAGCTTCTTGAATTGAACTTACACCCACAAAACTTCCAACATTTGCAACTTTCACATTAGCGATTGTACAATTACTTAGATTTATATTAAAATTCGGTCTAATTGTTGCATAATGAGGAGCTCCATATCTAAAAGCAGTATTTTTATAACAAACAACAACCACATATCCTTGATTCGCTAATTTTTGGGCTTCATTAATATTAATTTCTTTGATACCTGTTTTTTCAATTTTGCTTGATTCTTCAAGTATATCATACCAATAATTACTAACTTTATAATAATAGAAGTGTTTACTTTCACGGTTTGATTCTATATTTTTATTTATTCTTTTTTCAAGGTTATCTGCTTCTGGGAAGACTTTATTATCTCTATTTGTAAAATTATTAAATTTTTTATCGACTGCAATTATAGTTAAAAATACTGCATGGTTACAAAATGTGTAACCACCCATATTATAAATTCCTGATCCAGTTCCCGGCTGAAGACAATTTAATGACATAACCTTATCTTGTACTTCAATTAAATCTAAAGCTTCTTTTGGAAGATATTTTTTATTATCATCTGAAGGTATAGTAATACCTTCATCTTCATGAACTTTAAGATAATTCAATTGAGCCGCCGCTTCGCTATCTTGCTGCTGCTTTTGATAACCATGTATTCGCTTGATCTGCTGCAGCCAGATACTTCTTTCTTTTCCAGTCATCGCCATTATTTCCGTTCTCGGCCAGTGGAAATAATATGCAAGGTCTGCCGCCTCCTGAAATATTTCATTCTGGGGGCGGCTTATGCTTCCCCCAGTTGTTCAAACTCCCCGTAATATTCCGTATTACAGTTTGGACATTTCAGTGGAATCTTTTTTATTACCTGATGATTTATTTCATGCATGAAATCTACAAGAAATGCAAAATCAACAGGATGCATTTTTTCAATAGTGTTTCGGTTTATATTTCGTTCCGCACCAAGAGAGGTAATTACTTTTGCTAACAGAACAATATAAAAAGCGCCTGAGTTTTTTTGTACAGTACTGTCTCGTTCAATTCCAACAATATCGCTGACTTTTACAAGCCGCATTATGCCGGTTACTTTGCGTCCATTTTCAGTTTTTATTCCTGTACCTTTTGGTAATGTAAATCTAAACTCTGTTCTTATCTGCTGCATAACTAAAGCTCCAGGTGAGAGAATCGACTCTCATTATTTTTAATTGGTTCAAATGCATTTTCAACAGAATCTTCATTTGAATTACTTTCTTGTTTTTCAAGTTCATCTGTTGGAATATCCAGATCATCAGGTCTCTTTGGAGGAACTGAGTTTTTAAGTAATTCCTCTCTATCAGTAAGTAACAGACGTCTATCGCCTGCAGTTACATAAACAAGGTCTGCTTCCACAGTAAAAAGATTTAATTCGGGAAACTTATACTGCTTTTTAAGGGCAAGAATTGCCTGGGCAAAGTTCTTATAGTTTGAAGCTATTTCAGTTTTTGCAGCAAGGCTTGATTGCTGCGGTTCTTTTGCAAGAATAATTGAAAGAGCGTCTTTTACAACTTCACTGTCCATATTTGCTATACAAGAGCGTATTTGTTCTGCTTTAGCCATTTGAAACCTCGTTTATTAAATTATTTGCGGCATTATAATCTGTAAGCGGCATAGTTGCGGGAACAGGAATGCGTGGCAGACCATAAGAATTGTCTGCTTCTATTTCATCTGTAATTTCTCCACCGCAGGCAATAAAGGTGCAGTGATCTATTTTTGCACCTCTAAGCGGATATCCTGAAAAAGTACAATTATAGAAGATACAGTTTTCAAAGAGGGCAGAAGAAAAACCATTCATGCCGTTTCCGTAAGTTAATTCAAAATAACAATTGATAAAAACTGTATTTGAAAAACTTGCAAAAATTCCTTCTATATCTTTAATAGTAGATGAATCGATAATTGTGTTTTTGAATTGTGCCCGCTGCATAGTGCAGGCTTCAAATACAGTTCGTTTTAATTTTGAATTTAAGATTTTAACTTTTATGAGGCTTAGTCCCTGAAGATTATTATTTAAAAGATTGCATTTTGAAAATTGAGAATTAATAAAACTTGAACGGGAAAAAGTACAATCAGAAAGATTTGTTTCTATAAACAGAGCGTCATTACAATTAGAATCTCGTATTTCAGCTTTGCTCCAGTGAATGCAGCTGCTTGAAAGACCGTCTAAATCTGAGTTTGTAATGCTTGCATCAGTAAAGCTGCCTGTTTGAAAATCTATTTGAATTATATCTTTGTTTGAATAATTATAGATTGCCATAAACTCTTTCCTTTTTTTCTATTTAATACGGCTTTCATCTGAGTAAAGATCTGCAAGTGCAAATTGAAAATCTTTACCGCAGCTTGGGCATTGCGTAGTAATCAGAGAACTATCTCCGTTTACCTGTTTATATAGAAGCTGAAGAAATAAGAAATCAGCTTCATAAAGATTCATGATTGTTTCTTTTGTTACATCTTTAATATCACCAATTTCATCTATTACACTCGCAAGTAAAAGAATATCTCTGTAGCGAGAGTTCATTGCAACCTCTTCGGCTTCCTGAACTTTAAGCTCATCCAGTGTTGTTGTAAGATGCATTTTTCCGCGCTTGTGTATTGTGCCATCTATATTCAGACCAAGCGGTAAGTAAAAGGTTATCTGGTTACTCATTTCCGTTTAGTCCTGTATGAATGTATGATGTTGATTCTTCGTTTTCATAAAATGAAGGTTTTGTTTCTCTTTCAGTTACAATTCCAATTGCTTCTTCAAAATCTTTTGTAAGGTCCAGGCACTTTTTTCCTTTTGCCCCAATTACATTTATTGAAACTTCACCATCTGCTGTAATTGAAATTTCGAGCTCTTGTTTTTTTGCCATAAAATTTCTCCAAAACTTTTTTTGTTTTATTTGTGATTATAAAATGAAATGGCGAAATGTCAAAATTCTGAGGTCATAAAACACGTCATAATTGTCACAAATCGATGTCATAATTGTCACAATTGATGTCATAAATGTCACAATTGTGCTGATTTTAAATTTGTGACAATTATGACATTTTTTTTAACTGGTTTTTGTTGACTTATTACACTTGTCAGTTTAACCTAATTTTCAAAATACAAATTGGTGTTACCAAAAAAAACAAAAACTGATTAAGAAAAAAAGTATGAATAGAAATATACTTGGAAAAGGTTGGAAGTTTCCTGTGGAAATAGATGTCCATGGTAAAATTGCAACCTCCAGTTTTGAAAAAAGTATTGAAGAGTCTATCAGGATTATTCTCAACACAACTCCGGGTGAGAGAGTAATGCATCCGGATTTCGGATGTAAAATTAACGAAATCATTTTCTTTCCAAATTCTTCAAGAACAATTTCACTTGCTATTCATTACATTGAAGAAGCCATTGTTAAATGGGAGCCACGCGTAATTCTTAAATCTGTAACGGGAGAACCAGATCCGGATAATCCTGTTAAGATTAATATTTCTATCGATTATGAAATACGCTCGGTAAACACTTTTTTTAACATGGTTTATCCATTTTATTTGGAGAGAGGCGAAAGTGATTCCCAAAATCAATTTGGACGATAGAACGTTCGATGACATTTTTAATGAAGCTCTAAGATTAATTCCTCGCTATTGCCCTGAATGGACTAATCATAATACGTCTGATCCTGGTATTACTTTACTGGAGTTATTTTCGTGGATGACGGAAATGACTATTTACAGATTGAATAAGGTTCCGGATAAAACTTATCTTTCTCTTCTTGAATTAATGGGGCTTTCTCTCGTTACTCCTCAAAGTGCTAGAGCAATCATTCAATTTTTCCCTGTTGAAGGAGTTTCCAAAAATATCGAAATTAAAACTGGAACTCAAATTGCAGCTGTTGTCAGTGATGCTGATGACATTGTTTTTGAAACTGAAAAAAATATTCGTGTTAGTAATGCCAAACTTTTAAGCTGTGTAAATAAATATAAAGAAAACTGGAATGAAAATGTTGAATCAGAAAAATTAAATGGTTTCTATATTTTTGATTCTAAGAATGAAATTGAACATGCTTTATATGTAATGTCTGATTCTTTTAAGTATCTTGAAAACGAACATTACATTCAGCTTTCCATTACTCCAATTCAGGAAATAACTTCTGTAAATGCAGAACTTGTAAAACATATGTTCTGGGAATTCTGGGATGGAGAAAAATGGACTAATCTTATAACTTCATCTTCTGTAAATAATCTTCACGAAAAAGATAACACAATTTATTTCAACGGTGGTATTCCAATTCAGCCTGTTGAAGTAAACGGAAAAGAAGGATTATGGATTCGTGGTATTCTTACTGATATTCCATCAGATAAAAATGCGCTTTCTGCAAAAGGCATTTCGTTAAAAACTATTTTTGGTGGAATGGGATTTTCGCCAGATGCATGTCTTGCGAATTACGAGGCTAAATATGAACTTATTGATATGAATACCTCGTTCAATATGTTCTCAGATAATCCTTTGTATAACGAATGCTTTTATATCTGTGCTGATGATATTTTCAGAAATAAAAATACCAAGGCTGAGATTACATACTTTTTTAGTGAAACCTATATCAATCAGGAAGAAAATAAAAATGCTACTTTTGTGTATGAGTACTGGAATGGCAATGACTGGGTTAAATTAAATTCTGATGATAATTTTATTGACGGAACCTTTGACCTTAAACAGTCTGGTACGGTTTCCTTTACAATTCCAGAAAAGCTTTCTGTTGTTTCTGTAAATAACGAAGAGCATCTTTGGATTCGCGTTCGTCTTATTACAAAAGATTTTGCCATTGGCGGTGAATATGTAAAAGATGATAAGGACAACTGGATTTGGCATTTTACATCAAAAGTTCAGAGTCCAGAAATTGCAAAAATACGAATCAAATATGAGTCTCTTAAACTGCCACCACAAAGATGCAATACCTATAGTAATTTTGTATGGAAAAATATTCCGGCTTTTGTAAAAGGTAAGGAAGATAAAGAAATTACTTTGTTCGATGTAAACGAAAGTCAGCTGCCTTCTTTGTATATTGGTTTAAGTAACTGTTTACCGGTAGGCGATGCTTCAATTTATTTCCGAATGGATGAAACTGTAAATCAGCTTGAGCAGAATGTATTTAAAGATTTCCGTAATGATGCTCTTATTAATACAGCTGCCCCAAGAATGATTAACCTTCAGTGGGAATACTTCAACGGTGAAAAGTGGACTGCGCTTTCTGTAAGCGATAATACTGATTCATTCCATCAGTCTGGTTTTGTAGACATGGTGATACCAGAAGATATGAGCCCTGTTGAAGAATTCGGAAAAAAACTTTACTGGCTCAGAGTGACTTTACTTTCCGGCAGTTTTGAAAACAGACCTTTTATTCAGGATATCCTTTTAAATTGTGTTTATGCAAAAAATGAAAAGACTTATGAAAATGAAATAATAGGTTCTGGTACAGGAGCTCCAGGACAGTCTCTCTTTGTTGCCCATAAGGACATTCTTAAAGGCTCTGTTTTATATGTAAATGAAAAATCAATCCCTTCAGCAAATGAACTGGAAATTATTAAAAAAGATTGTGGTACAGAACCTTATTTTGAAAAGGATGACGGTGTCTGGGTTAGATATACTGAAGTAGAAAATTTTTATTCATCTAATGCTTTTTCAAGACACTATGTAATTGATTATTCAAATGGAAGAATCCTTTTTGGTGATGGCGTAAAAGGTGTTAATCCTCCTAAGGGTAAGTTTAATATTCTTATGAAGTCTTATCACACTGGAGGCGGAACAGTTGGTAATGTTGCAAGAAATACATTACAGGGGTTGATTCAAAGTATTCCGTTTATTTCTGGCTGTACAAATCCGTTCCCGGCAGAAGGCGGCGCAGATATGGAAACTGTAGATAACCTTAAGAGCCGTGCAGCGGGCGCATTTAAGAGTCTTCAGCGTGCAGTTACTGCAGAAGACTTTCAATGGCTGGCGCGTGAAGCTTCGGCAAGTGTTGGTCGATCATACTGCCTTAAAAAACGCAATGCAAAAAATGAAGTTTGTACGGTAATTATTCCGGCTCGTCCTGCAGGAGTAGGCTACGATGTAAAACTGCTTCCTTCAAGAGAATTAATACGCAGAGTAAAAGAATATCTTGATGAAAGAAAACTTGTAGGAACTCCTTTATGTGTTCAGGCACCGGTTTACAAAGAGTTCAATATTACACTGACAATAACCTTTAAGAGCGATGTCCTTGATGAAGGAAAAACTAAGGCTCGTATTGAAGAATGTTTGAGACGGAATTTTGATTGTCTTGAAGGTGATAACGGTTCTGGCTGGGAGTTCGGAAAAGAAGTAACCATGGGTATGGTTATGAAGCAACTGGAAAAAATTAACGAGATTCTTTCCATCAATTCGGTAGAAGTTTTTGATTTAGATGCGGATGTTGTTGTTGAAAAAATACTGCTTCGTGATGATGAGCTTCCATTCTTAAAAAACGTAATTATTGAAAAGAGGTAGATGCTATGCAGTCGGATATTTTCAAATACGTAATTCAAGCTCTCAAACAAAGTTTATCGACTGCATCAGATATTCCATTCTCTATTGTTAACGAAATCTCAAAAGATAAAGCAGAAAATCAAATTCAGTTTAACGTTACAGATATTTTTCAGACTACAAATGATAAAACTGGTCAGCGAATAATTGTTGATGAACAGAGATACGAAGTTCCTGCAATGTACGAAATGCGCTTAAGAGTATCTATTTTTGCCCCGGAACTTGAAGAGAAGCTTTCGCTGTTTGGTTATGTTGCAGTGTTCTTTAAAGACCACACTGTTTATGAATGTGGTGAATATAACTGGCATGGTAATGAAATCAATAAATTCATTTTAGAACCAATCGTAAGAAGGGATTCTACCTGTGGATTTACTGATTCCTTTTATCTTGATTATAGAGTTGAGGTACAACTGAATTCACTCAAGGGTGAAAGCTTTGTACGTGTTGAAAAGAAAGAGCTTGGTGCTAAACAAATTAATAACAAATAATAAATCATTTAAAAGTGATTATAAAAAAGGAGGAATAAATGCCAAACTATCAGACACCTGGTGTTTATGTCGAAGAAATTGAAAGTGGCTCAAAGCCAATTGAAGCTGGAGCTACTAACATTGTTGGTTTTCTTGGAATTGCCGAGAAAGGTCCTATTAATCAAGCAGTACTTGTAACAAACTGGACTCAGTATACCAAGTTGTTCGGTGGCTTACATGCTGGTGGATGGCTTGCACATGGAGTTTATCAGTTCTTCCAGAACGGAGGTACAAAGTGTTACATCAACAACCTTGCAGAACCTGCAAAGGTTGCTAAGAAAGCTGATGCACCTGCTAAGGAAGGCGACAAGGCTGCTGCAAAAGAAGGTGATAAACCTGCTGCAGAAGAAGCTTACGAAGTTAAGAATCCTGATAACATTGCAAAACTTATCATCGGTAAAGATGAAGGTGTTGGAAAGAAATCTGGTTTGCCACTCTTCGATGAGATTCAGGATATTTCTATTGTTTGTGCACCTGGTGTAACAGATCCTGCTGCTCAGGATGCCATTCTTACTCACTGTGAAAAGAACCGCTTCCGCTTTGCAGTTCTCGATTCACCAGAAACTCTTGAAGCTGGTATCGATACAATGCCAATGCCTCGCGATTCAATCATGGGTGCTTACTATTTCCCTTGGGTACAGATGTACGACATGGTTGCAGACAAGAATATTTTTGCTCCACCTTCTGGAGGTGTCTGCGGTATTTATGGTCGTGTTGATGGAACTCGTGGTTGTCATAAAGCTCCTGCTAACGAATTGTTTAAGACAGCTCTCGGCTTGAAGTATAACCTCACAGATGCAGAACAGGAACTTTTGAACCCTAAGGGTATTAACTGTATCCGCGATTTCCCAGGCCGGGGTATCCGCGTATGGGGTGCACGTACAATCAGTTCAAATCCAGAATGGCGCTATGTAAACGTAAGACGTTTGTTCTGTATGGTTGAGCAGGCTCTTCAGAATGGTACTAACTGGGTTGTATTTGAACCTAACACAAGAGATTTGTGGAAGAAGATTACACGTAATATTACAGCATTCCTTTTGAACATCTGGAAGAGCGGAGCTTTGTTCGGAGATTCTCCAGAAGAAGCATTCTATGTTCGTTGTGATGACGAAGTGAACCCACCTGAATCAATTGATGCCGGATATGTAGTAATTGAAATTGGTTTGGCACCTGCTAAGCCTGCTGAATTTGTAGTATTCAGAGTTTCTCAGAAAACTCTTGGAGACGAATAAAAAACGTTGATTTTATTCTTAAGAATAAAATCAAAAGGAGAAAAAGATGGCTGATTATTTACCAACCACCAAAGCCTACTTCAAAGTTGAAGTAGATGGAATTGATTACGGTAACTTCGTATCAATTTCAGGACTTGGAGCTACTGCCGAAGTGTCAGATGATATGGGCGGTATGGATAAGAACCCTCGTAAAGTAGTCGGAAAAGTTAAGTATGACACTGTAAAGCTCGTACGTAACGCAGACCCTCGTGACAAGGTGCTCAAAGAGTGGTGGAAGACTGTTGAAAGAGGAAATCCGGAACAGAAATCTGTTTCAATCGTATTTATGGATCGCGACGGCGTATCTGAAATTCAGAGACGCAACCTTTACAACTGCGTTCCATGTGGATGGACTATGTCTGATCTCGGAAGCCAGGAATCTGGAGTAATTCAGGAAACAATTTCTTTGGTTTACGAAAACGCTGATTGGTCATAGTACTTAATCTTCTAGAAAAACTGGTGGCATTGGAGTGTGTATAAATGTTTAAGATAAAAAAAATAATTTCATTTTTCTTTTCTCTATTAATTTGTAGCATATCTTTTGCTGCCGGTTTAGAAGATATTCAGGCTTATATTAACAGTGAACCTGAAATCCCAATTCAGGAAAGATACGATGCTCTTTCTGAATTAGTGCCTGGATTCATTATGCTCCAGACAAATTCAACTTCTGTAATTCCTTCTTATATCGCAGAAGAATATCAGAATAAAATTTATAGAGCCATGGTAAATACAGATAGAATGAAACCTGTCTCTCTTGATAAATATCTGATTCAAAAATATGGAATTGATAAAGCTCGTAATGTAAAAGATTTTATTTACGAGTTAGCAGATGAGCGCTATCCATGTCTTATTTCAGGTGTGTGTCAGCCTTTCATTTTAAAATCCAGCGATGGCTACGTACTTATACTTTCTTTTTACAGATTCTCTGATAACGGATTCCCGATTACAGTTGTAAGAACTATTCCTAATTTGTCTACTATGACAGAAGCGCTAAGCGCAATGTTAGTTGAATATAACTCAATCGTAGAATCAAAATTATTTGAAACCGGTAAAAAACAGAAAATCATTGTAAAACCTTTTGTTCTCGAAAGCAGAACTTATATCGGACAGTCTACCGGAGAGTTTGACTATATTCCTTCAAGCTTTATTGAACAGGACGGAATTACAATTAAACCCGAAGACGATATGTTCAGCCGATTGTTTTCATATCTTCTTTATACAACCGAAATGGTTCAGGCTGTATCAGCAATCGATTTGAATCAATATGTAAATACAAAATACAACACTTATGAATTTGCAGATTATGTAATCAGTGGTCGTGTTCAGCTCACAGACCAGATTAATATTTTTCATATAACCTTACACGATGCCAAAACAGACAGGGTAATCAAAGAAGTAAAATTCTTTAATCCTGATTTTTCGATGGCAGGCTTGTGGGACTCTTATCACAATGTAATTTATTCATTAGCTGAATCCATTTTTGGCGCTGACCAGTATGGCGTTGTTCCAGATATAAAAACTCCGGGACAGGGCTTATTCATAAATAATATTTTTCTTGGCTGGGACAGACTGGAAAAATGTGTTTTGCCTAAAGGTAAACATTTTATTTACACTGGCGATTATCTCAAACCAGATGCTTCTGTTTCAGTCAAAGATAAATCAAAAACAACTGATATAAATGGAAATTTGTACAGAAGTTTTTTTCTGTTTCTTGATGATAGAAACTGGATATTCCGAGGAAAGGATGGAGAACGTGTATGGAAACTCTTAGAAAAATAATACTTGCATTTATTGTCTTCGGTATATTTCTTTTTTCTGGATGTGCTTCAAAAGAAGTTGTGGCAGAAGATCCGCTTGTTATTGCAGAGATTACGCCGCTGCCAAAAAATGTACAGCTTAAAAAGAAGGTTTTATATGAACCGATTTACGGTGTAATGCGTGTTCTCGAAATTACTTTGGAGAATGGTGTTCAATCCGAAATTCTTGCAAAAGTTGGAGATATCAAAACAGGTCTTGAAAAAGGGGTAACAGGAGAAATCTCTCCTGCTGCTGATTTTGGAGAAATCATTGGTACTTTCAAAATTGTTGCTGTTACAAATGGATTTGTTACCTGCCGTATAGAAAGTGTTACAAAGAAGATTCCAAATAACGCATTTATACGTGTACAAATTGGACAAAAGGAAAAAGAGGAATAAAAAAATGTCACATATTTCAAAAATAGATACAAAAATAAAAAGTCTCGAATGTTTAAAAAAAGCTCTGGAAGCACTTGATATGAAATATGTTGAGGCGGAAGAAAACGAACGCCTTACACTCCAAGGCTATGGCAAGGGCGAAGAAATTGAAGACTGTATTTTCGAAATCAAAACAGGCTGCAAATACAGCATTGGAATCCGTAAGAAAGAAAATAACTATGAGTTTGTTGCAGACTGGTGGGCAATTGAAACTTTTACTGGTCTTAAACAGGACGAAATCTTAAACAAAATTACGCGCCAATATGCCTATGAAACAATCATGGATAAGGTAAAGGATTTAGGCTATTCAGTTGTTCAGGAAGATGAAGATACCAAGAATAATATTCACCTTACAGTAAGGAGGTGGGCTTAATTGGATGCAGCCGTAATCAGACAAACCTGCGTAGGGCTTGATATTTTCAGCGCAAAAAACAGACTTTTCTCTCTCTATCCTCAGCTTAACGAAACTGATATAGAAATTACATATCAGGAGTCTGACTACAGAAGGTTTATTGTTACAGACTGCAAGCTCACTAACGGTAAAATTATGCTGTTTGCGACTTCAAAAAATGCAATCAGATATTTACCATCTAATTATCAGGAAAATGATTTTTTAAACCGCTATCTTATGATTTTCCAGCATCTTCAGAATGATGTTTCAATTAAGATAGACAATATAAACGAATTATTCCGACCAATGCATTGTCCTTCAGATTTTCTGCAGGTACTTGCAAACTGGCTGGGCATAAATGTTGAGCTTCTTGGAACAGAAGAAAAAAGAAGATTATTCCTTCAGTATGCAATTCCACTTTTCAAACTGCGTGGAACAATTCTTGGACTTAAAGTGTATGTTTACATTCTTACTGGAATTGTACCTGAAATTATTGAAAACTACGTGCCGTATTCTCGGCTCGACATCTATGAAAATACAAACATAACGAGCGGAATCTTTAACAGAGAAGGTGATTCCTGTGTATTCACAGTTTCCTTCCCAGTTGAAAAAGAATATTTTGATGAAAATCTTATCAAAAGACTTTCACTTTTGTTGCAGCAGGAAAAACCTGTAAACACAGATTGTTATATCTGCTTCAAGAAGAAAAAAGTAAAACCTAGAAAACGAACTGTAATTAATAACAAAACTACGGTCAGCACAACAATGACGCTTTAAGAGGTAAAAAAGATGGATGAATTAGAAAACTATAAAAGAGCAAACTTTTTCCCGGGCCTTCAGGTTGGACCTGAATATTGGAACAAGATTGAAGATTATCATTTTGGGAAAGAAAAACTCTATAACAAGCTTTTCCACGGCTATGGAATTGTTCCAAATTTTCTAGACTCTTTACACGTACAGGCAGAAAAAACAAAAGGTGGTCTTGTTACATTCATTGTTGGCCGCGGCTTGTGTTTTGACGGTTTGGGAAATCCGCTGTTTTTATATGAACCACAGGTACTGGTTTTCGACTCAAAAAAATATACATACCCATGCACAATTCACATTGTAATTAAGTACAGTGAAGTTTTGCAGGATTTCTTTCAGAACTCTGAAAATATAGATTTGCAGGGATATCAGTATAAGCTTGAAACTGCAAAGGTTGATCTTGTTCAGGAAATTACAGAGCCTGATATCACAGTAGAACTTGCACGCGTAAAACTAGAAGATCCGGAAGGAACCGGAATCAGCGAAATTGCAAATTGCGATGACTTTAGAAATCCGGGACCAAATGCTCTTGATTATCGTTTTGTTCCATGGGCTGTAAGAACAGAGCGCGGTGTTTCAATGTATCTGGAAAAACTTATGATTGATTTGTTTGAATACACCTGCAGTGTTTCAAAATCATGTAATGAAATTTTTCCATTGGCTTCGCTTAAAAGCATGTACACAGTTGCAATGACTTCTAAAATGATTATTCAGACAGCAGGAGTTTTCTTTGATGATGTAATTCATTTGTTGACTCCTCTTTTTGATATTGATCACGAAGTGCTTTTTGAACTTGCAGATTATGAACGCGAACACGAAGATGAAAATTATAATTTCACTACAAAAGAAGAATACGAAAATGCCCGCAATGCAATGTATACACTCGGCGAGCTGCTGAAAAAATACAGCAACAAATACGAAGAAATAGATTTGATTTTAGGCGAGCACAAAAAAATAATTGACGGCTTAAAGAATACAATTATTGAGAAAGAAGTTACAAGTAATGATATTCAGTTTATCAGTTACAAGATGCCTAGAGTTCTCCTCTTCGAAGAAGAGAAATACACGCTTGTTGATACAATCAATATGGCCTCAGCAGAATCTATTGAAGCACATCGCCTGACCTTTATTAATACAAAACATCCGTCAACAGTAAAAGATTCTTTCTACTATCCTGATGGAACTTTGGTTTATGACACAATTAAGCGTTGGGTAGGTGGTGCAATGAAATTCCACCTTAAGAATATTGTTAAGGGAAGAAAGACACTCATCATCCGCCGAACAGATATCTACCAGGGAAATTATGCAGTTACTGTTACCTTACAGGGAAAGAATAATTTCACAATGAATGTTGATGGTGTAGATACAAAGAACCGCTGGCGAAATATTTACCTCAAAATAAATGAAGGTGAAATTACAGAATATACGCCTGAGGTGATGTTCGACATTGGAGAGAAGGGAAGAGACAATTCAGGAACAATCTGGGTATATCAGTTATTGTAGGGGGAATAGATGCATTATAAATATTGTAAAGAAGGACATATCATGGACCCTTCCTGGAAGGTTTGTCCGGTTTGTATAGCACCACTTGCCGGCTGGCTTGTTGAGCTTAAGGAAGATGGTAGTCCGAAAAAAAGTTATACACTTCATGAAGGTAAATCATTTATTGGTTCAGCTGTAGATTGTGAAATCCGCATTATCGATGCAGAGCTTGCAAGACAGCATGCATACCTCTCAATCTTTGATAACGAATGTTCGTTAGTTGATATGGGAAACGGAAGTCCCGTAAAGGTAAACAATGTGGACAGTGTAAAAACTTTGCTGATTGATGGAGATATTCTGAGTCTTGGTGCAAAGCAGTTTAAGATAAAGTTGTTATAGGATGATAAATATGAAAAAGAAATTATTAGTTTTGATTATTTCACTTTTCTCATTTCTTATGTTTTCTCAGGAATCAGAAAAGGGTAGCTTGAATATTAAAATTGATCAGGTTTGTTCAGACCAGTATCCAAACATGACAGCCTTTGTTTCTGTAAGAAACAGCAATGATGAAATTGTAACAGGGCTGGCACCTGGATTATTCATGACCAGAATCGACAGTGAAGAATTAAACGGAAAACAGAACGTATATCCATTTTCCATGAAAACAGAACCTGTAGATTATTCGATTCTCATTTCTAATAACGGTATTATGGAAGGAGAACCTCTTGATTTCCAGAAAACCGCTGTAATTCAGTTTATCGATTATATGCAGAAGGGAGAAACTCTTTCTTTGTATACAATCGGCGATGATGCTGTTCCGATTTTCGAAAACTGCCAGAAAGAAGAAATTGACACTTCATTAATTAATGCAATCGAAGTTTCAGATGTTCAGCCAAGAATCTATGATTCATTGTTGAACATTGTCAGAAAGCTTGAAACAAAATCAACCAGACGAAAAATTGTAATCATCATTTCTGATGGCCGTGACCAGAACAGCCGTTTCTCAAAAGATCAGCTTGATGCCGTTCTCAATGAAAAGTCTATTCCGGTTTATTCTGTTGGTATTAAAGTAATCAGCTCTGCAGGTCTTAGTGCCTTGAATCAGATTTCTGAACTTACTTCTGGTTCATATTTTTACAGCAAGAATCTTCAGGCAATTCCAGATAATGTAAAAGCAATCCGCGACATAATTAATAAGTGTTATGTAATTAACTACAAAGTTAAAAACGTAAAGCCAGATAATAATTACCACCTGCTTGAAGTTTCAGTTATTGAACGAGATTCAGAAGGCAAGGGACAAAAGACCTTCCTGGCTGTAAAACTTCCGGTTCCAAGATGGCTGCAGATTACAATTATTGTTGTAGTTGCTGTTTTAATCATCGTTTTAATTATTCTGCTGATTTTAAGCAAGATAAAAAAACGACATGCCATGGGAATCACAAAAAGACGTTGTCCTGTATGCGGAAACAGAATGAAGGATTCCTGGGATTATTGTCCGTTCTGCAAGTATTTGCCGGATATCAAAAAGAAAAAAAATAAGAGTAAGAAAGAATAAAAAAAATGAATAAGTTAACTGTGCCAGGAGTATATGTTTCTGAACAGAAATATACACTCAATCCATTGCAAATAGATACTCGCTGCCTGTGTGCATTTGCCGGAATTTCAGAAAAAGGTCCGGTGGGTGCTCCTGAGCTTATTACAAGTTTTGATGAGTATTTAAAAATCTATGGAGGTTTTGACACAGCTGGAGTTCTTCCTTTATCTGTATACAGTTTTTTCAAATGTGGTGGAAAAGAATGTATAGTAACCCGTGTTGCTCATAACGAATCAGTGAGGGAAGCTGAACTTGAGTTGGAATGTCAGAGAGGTTCAGTTACCTTAAAGGCGTTATCACCTGGAACCTGGGGAAATTATATTTGTGTAAAACTCTGGCACGAATATGAAAAGCTTCCTTCAAAAATCATCGGTATTGGTGAAAACTACGAATATGTAGAACTGGATAATTCTGAAAACCTTGAAGAAGGAGATATTCTTGACTTCAATTTAAAAAATGGAAATCCAGTTTGCCGCCAGATTGAGAAAATAGAAGAAAACCGCATTTACATACATCCTCTTAAAAGTCTTAAAAAGTTTGTTGGAAATGAACAGGAAGTACTTATGCGAAAGGTATTTTTCTCAACAATCATTTCTAACAAAGATAAAAAGAACGAGACATACCTGCATCTTTCAATGAATAAAAACAATGAAAGATATTTTGAAAATTATATAAACGAGCGTTCCAGAACTTTTAAAGTTACAAACAATGATGCTGTTGGAATGATTAAACCGGTTTTTTCTGAGTATGCAAAAAATGGATGTGACGGAGTTGCAGATCTTACTGCCGGAGATTTCATTGGCTTTTACAAAGGTATAAATGAGTTTACCGGGCTCGGCGCATTTGAATCTAGAGATGATATTTCTCTTATTGCTATTCCAGATTTAAATTGGATTCTTTCTCAGCCTGGTAAACCTCAGGAAGAAAGAATAAAAGCTTATGAAGCAGTTCAAAAAGCAATGGTAACTCAGGCAGAACGTTTTCCAAATCGTTTTGCAGTTTTAGATATGCCGGATTCTTTTACAACTCAGCAGGCAATTGAATATGCGGGCCGTATAAAAACAAACAGTGCCGCAATTTATTATCCCTACATTAATGTAATCGATCCTTTAGATGCCGCTGGGTATAAAACAATCAGAATGCCACCTTCAGGAGCAATCTGCGGATGCATTGGAATGACAGACAGTGAAAGGGGAATCTTCCATGCGCCGGCAAACTGTATTGTTCAGGGAGCAGTTGGGCTTTCCAAGAGAATAACTCAATCTGAAACTGAATTATTGTACGACAAGAATATTAATATACTTAAATACTTTCCGGGTTCAGGTGTAAAAATCTGGGGTGCGAAAACCCTCGCGCCAGAATATGAGTGGCGCTATATAAGCGTGAGAAGAACTTTCTCAAGAATCAGTGCTGCAATAAAGCAGGGAACTCAGTGGGCGGTTTT
>JAEEGJ010008333.1_pt1 | contig 28664 bp, 28 predicted proteins | sample 8958761 | NCBI WGS metagenome assembly JAEEGJ01 (sample SAMN16246546, study PRJNA631951) | gut metagenome | biome: gut microbiome; feature: rumen; material: RS-attached | host: Bos | place: Iran: Karaj | collected 2018-10
GTTGATTGCTACGATCTCTGTTCCCTCATGCTCAAACATCTGTCTGAAAGCAAGACGTCCGATACGACCAAAACCATTGATTGCTACTTTAACTGCCATTTTAAGTTCCTCCTAAAATGAATTTAATAATATAATTGCTGTTACATTAAAAATCATACGAATTGATAATTTTTTATCAGCAACTCTAATTCTAATAAAAAATGTAGCATAAATCAAGTAAGAATATTAAAATATTGCTATGGAAAACTATCAGAATCGGAGCGACAAAATGTTTCCAAAATCAGACTATCATTTACACACACATAATTCAGGCGACAGCACAGTCCCTATGGAGGATATGATAGAGACTGCAATCTCGCTTGGTCTTACCGATATATGCTTTACGGATCACCTTGATCTTGACTATCCACACTATGACGATTTGCCCGATGGAGCTTTCGATCTGGATGTAGAAGCATATCATAAAGAATTGTCTTTTTACCGCGATAAATATAAAGACAAGATCAATATCGGATTTGGCGTTGAAGTCGGTATGCAAACTCATATCGCAAAAGAAAATGCTGCTTTCGTAAAGTCACATCCATTTGATTTTGTTATTGCATCAATTCACCTTATAAATAGAAAAGATCCTTACTATCCCGATTTTTGGGAAGGCATCTCGCCCTCTGAAGTCCTTCGGGATTACTTTAGGCTAACCCTTGATAATCTTCTTGTGTTTGAAGACTACGATGTACTTGGACATCTGGACTATCTGGTAAGATATGCTCCGGATTGCTTTGATGCCTATTCCTACAGCAAGTATAGCGATGAAATAGATGCAATTTTGCTTCATGTAATAAAGAACGACAAGGGACTGGATTTTAATTCCAAGCCTCTGTTCAAAAACAACACGGCACCAAATCCACACCCTGACGTTCTTAGAAGATACAAAGAACTTGGCGGCAAGATCATTACCTTCGGCTCTGACGCGCACAAAACAGCGGGAGTTGCCGGTGCATTTGACCAGATGAGAGATATAGCTATATCTTGTGGATTCAACGAGTACTGTACTTTCAAGAACAGAACTCCAATTTTCCACAAACTGTAACGTTGTTCACTTGATACTTATGTATAAGGGGAGATAGCGATGAAAGCTGATTTCTACACTAAGAGCAAACGTACCAACATCTACAATTCCATTTTTATTTATAAAGTATTATCTCTTTTCATTTTGCTGATCATAACTGTGGTACTTGCTTATCACGTGAATAATAACAAGGACCGGCTATCAGATGTCCCCGGAGTCCTCACAATTGTGACTGTTGCAATTATTCTGTTCGCAGTCTCTTTTCTCATGGATTTCTATATAATGAAAAGAACCGCATCCATAGGGAACAGGCTCAATAAGATGGCCTATCTTGATAGGCTCACAGGGCTTCCCAACAGATACAGCTGTGATCTTCTCTTCGAGAGCTTTAACGAATCAGGCAAGCTTGAAAACGCCGGCTTTATCCTTATGCGTATCAACGATCTCAAAACAGTAAACTCAAGTAAGGGTCACTCCCACGGCAATGACCTTATTGCTGAGTTCTGCTACATCCTTGAAGATGTGGGTGAAGACTACGGCTATGTCGGCAGAAACGGCGGCAACGAATTTATTATCCTCATGGAGGACTGCACTGCCACAAGCGCCGATATGTTCCTTATGGACCTTACCAAAAGACTCCACGGCTACAATGAACTCAACGTGGGAACCCCTCTTGAAATAGCCTACGCCAGAATACTTAACTCGGATGAAAAAGTATCCAGAATATCCGAGCTTATTTCTAAAGCCTACAAAAAATTAAAGGAAGCTCCTCAGGTGCTCTCATGATATGTAGACATTTCTTTTCCGCTCACAACAGAATAATCGCATTGATACTTGTATCAGCTATGCTGCTTACAGCCTGTGAGATGGCTCCTTTCAAGAAATCAACTGTTCCTGAAGGGTACGGCAATCTGGGAGATGAAAAAGGCTCAAGAAGCAATACTCCCGTGTGCCTTGTGCCCTCTCAGCCCGCCACAGCCACAAGTGCAAATGACCTTGCGGTAGTTGATTATTCCAACGCTTCGGAAGGGTATGTATCAGTACTTTATAGTGGCACATCCCCCAAAGTAAAACTGCAGATAACAGGTCCTGATGATGTGACCTATACATACAACCTGCATAGGGATAACAATGACTACGAAATATTTCCGCTTCAATCCGGCAATGGCGATTACATGATAAATGTATATGAGAACATCACTGAAAAAAAATATTCCATGGTCTTTTCAACCGGAATTACCGTTGAGCTAAGTGATGAATTTAAGCCTTTTCTTTATCCCAATCAGTTTGTGACCTTCACCGCTGATTCTCTCGGGGTAAAAGAGGCTATGGAGCTTGCTTATCCATGTAACAATGACCTTGAAGTTATATCTCAGGTATATAACTATGTAATAGAAAATATCAGCTATGACTACGATAAAGCCGCAGTTGTTGAGAGTAGTTACCTTCCGGATATCGATCAGACCTTTACCGATAAGAAGGGAATCTGTCTTGACTATGCAGCTCTTATGACCGCAATGCTAAGGAGCCAGAATATTCCCACCAAGATGGAAGTAGGATATGCCGGAACCACTTATCACGCCTGGCTCAGCGCTTATGTTACCGATATCGGCTGGATCAACGGCATGATAGAGTTTGATGGCGCAGACTGGTCCCTTATGGATCCCACTCTGGCATCCACTACCCAAAAAAGGAAACTTCGCTCCTTCTTAAATGAAGGCGATAACTATTCAGTCAAATATATCTACTAAATACATGATATTCCAATGGGAGATACGCTTATGAAAGCTACCGCACAGCAAAAGAAACTAAACAGCTATGAAATATCAGGCTTTTGCAGACAAATGGCCCTGCTTATAAAAGCCGGCATCGCACCGGTTGACGGCATAGAAATCCTAATGGAAGATTCCAAGGATAAAGCTTCAAGATCCATACTCAGCAAGATCAGCCAGATATTAAAAAGCGGCGAGAAATTCCATGTTGCCCTTAGAATGAGTGAAGTCTTCCCGGATTATGTCATCCACATGGTCACTATCGGCGAAGAATCCGGAAATATGGATGTAGTAATGGAATCACTCTCCGACTACTACGAACGCGAGGATTCCATACACGAGAACATCAAGAATGCCGTAAGCTACCCGCTTATCATGGTATTCATGATGCTGATCATCATAACTGTTCTCATTGTCAAAGTTCTTCCCATTTTTGAACAGGTATTTGCTCAGCTCGGAACCGGCATGAGCGGTTTTTCACAATCGCTTCTCAATATGGGCCTTGCTCTAAACAGATACTCTTTTGTCCTTATAGCACTTATGGTTCTGATAGCTGCAGCTTTCCTGTATTTCACATTAACAGACCACGGCAAAAGAACCTTCAAAAAACTCATGACTAAATTCGGTCCCACAAAGCGACTTGCCCAGGAACTTGAAAGCGAACGCTTTGCAAGCGGCATGGTGCTTACTCTTTCAAGCGGCATCGACACCTATGAAGGACTCAATCTGGTTAAAAAACTGGTTGAAAGTAATGACATGAAAGAGAAAATAGATAAATGCAGAAATCTTCTTTTGGATGGCGACAGCTTCCCGGAAGCAATAGAAAAGACCGGTATCTTTACATCTTTTTACACCCAGATGGTTGCTGTCGGATTTAAATCAGGCTCTCTGGATAAGGCAATGAAGCAGATCGCGGAGAGATTTGAAAAAGACACTCAAAGACGTATCTACTCTCTCATATCCGTACTCGAACCAACTCTTGTTATTGTACTGTCCATTATTGTTGGAATGATCCTCATGTCAGTAATACTTCCTCTCATGGGAATCATGTCTACTATAGGATAAATCGCAGATTAGGATAAAAGAAATGTCTAGAAGATTTAGATTCAGAGAAAGTTTAATATACGGCATTACAGAAGATTTCTACAGATGGTTCTCGGTAGTCATCTTTGTTCTCATTGCCTTTTTTGTTTTTCTGGCTATAGATGCCTCCGGTAAGGGCACCATTGAAAAGCAGCAGGAATCTCTTGAAAATGCCTTGGCAAGGGATATAGTCCAGTGCTACGCAATCGAAGGCACTTATCCGCCGAGCCTTGATTACCTCAAGGAACACTACGGACTTGTATATGACGAATCTACGTTTTTTGTGGATTATCAGCCGATCGCAGCCAACCTTTACCCCGATGTCACCGTTATTAAAGTAAGTAAGAGGTAATATAGCTAATGGAACTTGAAGGAAAAAGATCTCACGTAATTGATACATTATTTGTCCTCTGCCTTCTTTTTCTTTTTATTATCTCCGCCATCACGGTGATAATCATCGGAGCGGGGGTCTATAAAAAGAACGTAAGCGCCATGTCCGGAAACTATTCCCACAGGATTGCCTGTGCCTACATTTCTGAGAAGATCAGGCAGTCAGATGTGAAGGGCCGCATCTTCACAGCTGAGATGTTTGGTCAGACCACTCTTGTCATGCAGGATGAAGTAGACGGCGTTTTGTATAACACCTACATTTATAATCACGACGGATATCTAAGAGAGCTCTATGCGAGAAGTGATCTAAAAGAACTGTTCCCGCAGTCAGGGCAGAAAATCCTTGAGATCAGCTCTTTTGACATAACAGAACTAAACGAATCATGTTTTAAGATACAGGTAACTCTCGACGACGGAACTGTCGAGGATTTCCTCATCAGCAAAAGGAGTACCGACGCCTAAACAATGAATGACAACAATAACGCCAGATCAAGTCTGTTCCTTATGGAACTTATAATAGCAGTATTTTTCTTTTCCCTGGCTGCGGCAGTCTGCATCAGGTTGTTTGTCTCTGCCCATATCACCGCGCAGAATACAACGAACCTAAGCCATGCGACTATCTGGAGTCAGAATCTGTCTGAGGCCTTTTATGCCTCCAAGGGAGATATGGAAAAGATTTCTCAGATTTATCCCAATGCCGCCATTACGCCCGAGAATATCATTTTATTTTTTGACAGTGATTGGAACCTTGCTGACAATTCAGCTTCGGACGCATCCTACGAGGCAATACTTACCATAAGCAAAAGAAAAGCATCAACAGTATACAGCGATGTTACCGCCTATCGCACAGCCTATAAAGGCGATGCTTATGTCGGGGATATAGCTATTATCGATATTAGAAAGACCTCGGAAGTAGTTTCCGCAATCCCTAATAATCCCAAGGATATTATCTTTTCATGCTCTGTGGATTACTATGACACGGGAAAGGAGGCAAAATGAGAACCAAAAGCCGCAGTGCTTCCAGCGTCGGAAGCGCATCAATCCTACTTATCTTTACTGTCCTTTGCCTTATTTCCTTTGCTACGCTGACTTTAGTCAACTCCAAAGCCGACTATAACCTCAGCAAGAATCTGGCTGCAAGACAAAAAGCTTACTACGAGGCATGTCACAAGGGAAATGCCTTTGTAGCTGCAGTTAATTCAGGATATGAAGATGACCTTGAAGAGCACAAGGAAAGTATACCAATAACCGACACCCAAACACTCGATATTACGATAATGTCAAATAGTTCAAAAAAAATATTCAATTCAGACAATAGTTGTAGTATAATTCAATGGCAGATTGTTAATCACGGTGATTTAGAGTATGATTACAGTCTTCCGGTTTCGAAGTGAATTTTTGTCATTATTAGAATAAAAAATGAATTTTATCAAATTTTAATTTTTTATAATAACGATTTAACGCTCATAATCGAAATCATGTGGTACAATAGATTATGTACTGAACTACTTTTTTTCAGATAATGAATTGCTTATATTTTTGTGGCAACTAAAAATACTTATTTGGAGGTTCAATATGGGAAAAAGAATACTCATTACTGATGACGCCGCTTTCATGCGCATGATGCTCAAAGACATCCTTTCCAAGAACGGATATGAAATTGCGGGAGAAGCAGAGAACGGCAAGGTAGCTATCGAAAAGTATAATGAGTTGAAGCCCGACCTTGTAACTCTTGATATCACAATGCCTGAGCTTGATGGCATCGGTGCCCTTAAGGGAATTAAAGCTGCAGACCCCAACGCTGTTTGCATTATGTGTTCTGCTATGGGTCAGCAGGCTATGGTTATCGAGTCCATTCAGGCCGGAGCCAAGGACTTTATCGTAAAGCCTTTCCAGGCTGATCGTGTTCTTGAAGCTGTTAAAAAGGCTATTGGGTAAGCTAAAGTAATCACTTAGCGAGGTCCTTCCGAGCTTAGTGTACTACTTTCATCCGGCGAGCGAAGCGAGAGCGGATGTTCCTCTTTATAGCGAAGCGAGAGCGGATGCTCCTCTTTATAGCGAAGCGAGAGCGGATGTTCCTCTTTAAATGTAAAAATACGGGAATGCATCATCCGATGCATTCCCTTTTATCACGTCTGATTCAATTTCCGTTTCATGCCGTTTCCGGCTTCATTCCGGTATACAATTGATAATATCTCTGTTTCTTTGCAAGAAGCTCTTCATGAGTTCCCTGCTCTACTATTCTGCCCTGCTCAAGTACAATGATACAATCGCTGTTTCTGACAGTTGAAAGTCTGTGGGCTATTACGAAAGTAGTTCTGCCCTTCATAAGCCTGTCCATACCATCCTGAACGATCTTCTCCGTACGAGTATCAATTGAAGATGTAGCTTCATCAAGAATAAGAACCGGCGGATCTGCTATTGCAGCCCTGGCTATTGCAAGAAGCTGTCTCTGTCCCTGAGATAGATTTGCTCCGTCACCTGTAAGCATAGTGTTGTAGCCTTCAGGTAACCTCTTTATAAAGCTGTGAGCATTTGCAAGCTTTGCTGCTGCAACAACTTCGTCATCCGTAGCATCCAGCTTGCCGTATCTGATGTTGTCAGCAACAGTACCGGTAAAAAGATGTGTGTCCTGAAGAACTATTCCAAGAGATCTTCTAAGATCTGATTTCCTGATCTTGTTGATATTGATATTGTCGTATCTGATCTTACCGTCCTGAATATCATAAAATCTATTTATCAGGTTTGTTATTGTAGTCTTGCCTGCCCCCGTAGATCCTACAAAAGCAATCTTCTGTCCGGGAGTTGCATGAAGCACAATATCATGAAGAACCATCTTGTCATCTCTATAGCCAAAATCAACGCCGTTAAATGTAACATCACCTTCCATAGGCTGATAGGTGGTTGTATCGGTAGCCTTGTGATAATGTTTCCAAGCCCAGTGTCCTGTGTGATGATCCGCTTCCACGATCTCACCGTTCTGTTCCTGTGCATCTACCAATAACACATATCCGTCATCTGTCTCAGGTTCCTCATCAAGCAGCTTAAAAATACGATCAGCTCCCGCAAGAGCCATGATGATCGAATTAAACTGCATACTCACCTGATTGATAGGCATACTGAAATTCTTATTAAATGCCAGGAATGAGGCAAGCGCACCTACAGTAAAGCCTACGGCAACACTGTCAGAAAGAGCTATAGCACCGCCTATCATTGCACAGATAACATAACTGGTATTTCCAAGCTGTGCATTTATCGGGCCAAGTGATCCTGAAAAAGCATTAGCCTTAAATGCACTGTTGCAAAGCGCCTCGTTGAGCTCATCAAACCTCTCGATAGTCTCTGTCTCATGGTTGAACACCTTTACAACCTTTTGTCCCGTCATCATCTCCTCTATGTAACCGTTGAGTGCACCAAGATTCCTTTGCTGTTCAACGAAGTTCTTGCCGGAAGCCTTCGTAGCCATTCCGGAACAAAACAGCATAACTACTACCATAAGAAGAGTCACGATCGTAAGCTGCCAACTTAAGATTGCCATAGACACTAAGATCGTCGCGATCGATACAAAGCTACTGAAAAGCTGTGGCAAACTCTGGCTTATCATCTGGCGGAGTGTATCAATATCATTGGTATAAACCGACATGATGTCTCCGTGTGCATGTGTATCAAAATATTTTATGGGAAGGCTCTCCATATGTGTAAAGACCTCCTCACGAAGTCTCATAAGCGTTCCCTGATTGACATACACCATGAGTCTGGCCTGAACATACGCTGCAATAACTCCAAGCAAATAGAACCCGGCAACTCTGCTGATAGCCACAAGAAGCGGGCCAAAATCTTTACTTCCGGTATCAAGCATTGGCTGTATGTATGAATCTATAAGGCTCTTTGTAAAAAAAGTTCCCTGAATTCCGGCATAAGCCGTCACAAGAATACAAACGATCACGATTATAATATGATAAGGATAGTACGTAAATACATATCTCATTAGTCTCCAAAACAATTCACCGGGATTCTCTATTTTAGGGGCAGGAATTCCTCTTCTGTTTCCCGGGCCGCCTTTTATTTCTTTTACCTCTGCCATTTGAGTTCCTCCTTCAAACAATCACCATACGCAGAATCACATCGGCTTATCAAAGTCAGCATCAGCAGACGCTCCGGTCTGAGATTCATAAACTTCTCTATAGATATCATTGCTCTCAAGGAGCTCCTTATGTGTTCCAAATCCTTTTATCTGTCCGTCGTCCATAACGATTATCCTGTCACAGTCCTGAACAGATGCAATTCTCTGCGCAATGATAAGCTTGGTAGTTCCCGGGATCTCCGTAGCAAAAGCATGCCTTATCTTGGCATCCGTAGCGGTATCCACAGCACTTGTGGAATCATCAAGGATAAGTACCTTGGGCTTTTTAAGAAGTGCCCTTGCAATACAAAGCCTCTGTCTCTGGCCACCGGATACATTTGCTCCGCCCTGCTCAATCATAGTGCTATATCCATCAGGCATCTTTTCTATAAACTCATCGGCACAAGCCATCTTACAAGCTCTGATGCACTCCTCTTCTGTAGCATTCTTATCTCCCCACCGAAGATTCTCAAGTATCGTTCCGGAGAAAAGAACATTTTTTTGAAGCACTACTGAAACCTGATCTCTCAAAGCTTCCAGATCATATTCACGGACATCGATTCCGCCAACCTTAACCTTACCTGTGTTAACGTCATACAGACGGCTGATAAGATTAACCAAAGAAGACTTTGCAGAACCCGTACCGCCTATGATACCTATGGTCTCACCGGAATGAATCTCAAAATCAATATTTTTAAGAACAGGTTCCTCTGAATCCTTGGAATAAGCAAAGCTTACATTTTCAAATACTATATCTCCGTTAGGAACCTCTTTAATAGCACCTTCCTTGCTGGTTATATCACTCTTTTCCTCAATAACTTCCGCGATACGCTTACCGCTTGCGGAAGCCATTGTAAGCATTACAAAGATCATAGCCAGCATCATCATGCTCATAAGGATACTCATACAATAAGTCAAAAGCCCCATGAGATCACCTGTTGAAAGCTCGCCTCCAACGATCATATGTGCACCAAACCAGCTTATCGCAAGAATACAGATGTAAACTGTAGCAGTAAGGGAAGGTGGCATCTTGATAACGTTCATCTCAGCTCTTACAAACATGTTGTAGATGTTCCCTACTGCTTTTCTAAACTTGTTGTTCTCATGTTCCTCACGAACATAAGCCTTAACCACCCTTATAGCTGATACGTTCTCCTGTACACTCTCATTAAGCTCGTCGTATTTTTCAAACACTTCTCTGAAATATACTGTAGCTTTTCTCATTACCAGAACCATAATAATTCCAAGGATGATCACCGCTATAAGATATATCGATGCCAGCTTGGGACTTATGATAAAGGACATGATCATCGCAGCTATTACTGTAGCCGGAGCTCTCATCGCCATTCTAAGAAGCATCATGTACGCATTCTGAATATTTGTAACATCAGTGGTAAGTCTGGTTACCAGTCCCGATGTTGAAAATTTGTCTATGTTGGAAAAAGAGAAGGTCTGAATGTTATCAAACATAGCCTTCCTAAGATTCTTGGCAAATCCTGTCGAAGCTTTTGATCCATAATAAGCTCCGCCAAGACCTGCACCAAGACCAAACAATGCTATTACCAGCATCATCAATCCGACTCTGAAAATATAAGCCATATTCTCGCCATAGATTCCGTTATCAACAATCTTACCCATGAGTTTAGGAATGATCATCTCAGCCGCAACTTCCAAAAACATACAAAGCGGTGTCAAAACAGAAACCAGCTTATATTCCTTTAATTCTTTAAGTAATGTCTTGACCATATAAACTACTACTCCTTCATAAATAATCACTTATCAACAACCAATAATGATTCTTAATAAGTGAAATACTCTCCCTGTCCCCTGTATTACGGTCCCATAATTAAAATAATAGCACAAAGGTTTTGAAATCGTTAGTCTTGAGAGTGTAGTTTATAGATATTTAATTGCCTTACTCTTCTCTGAGTTCTTTTACAGGAACAAGCTCAACATACCCTCTGTCTCCTATAGGCAAGAGCAGGCTCCGGCCAGATCCTCCATGGCGATCTCTTCGCCAATGTGATTTCTTATATAATCCTGCATCTTCCTAACCGCTTCTCTGTGTTCCCTCATGCTGTCACTCACATCCTTTCGTGAGCATAGAATACATCATAAACATCTAATCTTTCTCGACTATTTTGGCTCAATAATTATTATAGCCTATCTGTAACCGATTTCTCTCATCATCTAACCATTTGGATAGGTTGTTACTTTTGTGTAGTTTTCCAAATTCTCGTATTGTCCGTCTGTGCACATATCCGAAAATGTGAAGTTCTCGGACGAGCAGTTGATTTTTAAATTGAATAAAACCCGGGGATGCTGACTTCTTTGAACAACGTGAAAGGAAGCATCTCCGGGTTTTATGAAATTATTAAAATCACTGCGCAGACGAACACAAACATTTTCGGATATGTGCACAGACGGATATCAACGAGAATTTGGAAAACTCCCATAAACCTTACATGGCGGCTTTCATGGAGTGTACGTACTCGCCGATAGCCTTGGGTGCATCCTTGCCATACTTCTCAAGGAGCTTAACGATAGCAGAACCAACGATAGCGCCATCAGATACTGCCGACATCTTGGCTGCCTGCTCAGGTGTTGATATGCCAAAACCGATGGCACAAGGTACATCAGTGTTCTCACGTACAACCTTTACGATAGAAGCAAGATCCGTCTTGATCTCAGACCTTGTACCTGTTACACCAAGACTTGATACAATGTAGATAAAGCCCTTAGCAGCCTTAGCTATCATAGCTATCCTGTTCTCAGATGTAGGTGCAATAAGAGAGATAAGATCCACATCATACTTCTCACATACAGGCTCGAATTCATCCTTTTCCTCATAGGGAAGATCCGGAAGAATAAGGCCGTCTATGCCAATCTCCTTGCACTTACTGATAAAGCGCTCTGCGCCGTATGAAAATACCACATTTACATAAGTCATGAACACCATTGGAGTAGTAACTTCTTTGCGAAGCTCTATTACAAGGTCAAATATCTTATCTGTTGTTACACCGCCTGCAAGCGCTCTTACATTGGCTCCCTGGATCACAGGTCCCTCTGCTGTAGGATCTGAAAAAGGAATACCAAGCTCTATAAGATCTGCTCCGTTATTACAAGCCTCTATAACAGCTTTCCTGGTTGTCTCAAGGTCCGGATCTCCGCATGTTATAAATGCAATAAATGCCTTTCCGTTTTCAAATGCTTTTCCTATATTACTCATGGATATCCTCCCCTCTGTAACGCGCAATAGCAGCACAGTCCTTATCGCCTCTGCCTGAAATGGTAACAACCATGATCTTGTCCTTATCCATTTTTCCCGCAATCTTCATTGCATGAGCTACGGCATGAGCTGATTCAATGGCAGGGATGATTCCCTCAGTTCTCGAAAGATATTCAAAAGCATTTACCGCTTCATCATCTGTAACCGCTACATACTCTGCTCTTCCGGTATCATGAAGGTTAGCATGCTCAGGTCCGATTCCGGGGTAATCAAGTCCCGCAGAAATAGAATAAACAGGTGCGATCTGACCATACTCATCCTGGCAGAAATATGATTTCATACCGTGGAATACACCAAGCTTACCTGTATTTATAGTAGCCGCAGTCTCAAATGTATCTATTCCTCTACCTGCCGCCTCACAGCCGATAAGCCTTACTTCCTTATCTTCTATGAAATTGTAGAAGGTTCCGATCGCATTGGATCCGCCGCCAACGCATGCCATAACAACATCGGGAAGTCTTCCCTCTTTTTCAAGAATCTGCTCTTTGATCTCCTTGGAGATAACAGACTGGAAGTCACGAACAATAGTGGGGAAAGGGTGAGGACCCATTACTGAGCCAAGGCAATAATGAGTATCGTCAATTCTTGAAGTCCACTCTCTCATCGCCTCAGATACTGCATCCTTCAAGGTTGCAGTTCCGCTTGTTACAGGAATTACCTCTGCTCCAAGAAGACGCATTCTGTATACGTTAAGCGCCTGTCTCTCAGTGTCCTCTTTACCCATGAACACCACGCATTCCATTCCCATGAGCGCTGCTGCGGTAGCTGTTGCAACACCGTGCTGACCTGCACCTGTCTCGGCTATAAGCCTTGTCTTACCCATCTTCTTGGCAAGAAGTGCCTGTCCCAAAACGTTATTTATCTTGTGTGAACCTGTGTGATTAAGATCCTCTCTCTTAAGATAGATCTTGGCTCCTCCAAGGTCCTTGGTCATCTTCTCTGCGTAGTAGAGATTGGAAGGTCTTCCCGCATATTCATTAAAAAGAGTCTGAAGCTCTTTATTAAACTGTTCATCATTCTTGTAATAGTTATAAGCCTTTTCAAGCTCTATTACCGCATTCATAAGTGTTTCCGGAATATACTGTCCGCCATGTATTCCGAAACGGCCCTTCATATTTGTCATGACTTATCCTTCCTTGCATTTCTAACTATATTTACAAATTCTTGCATCTTTACCGGGTCCTTATGCCCCTCTGTCTCGATCCCGGAGCTGACATCAACTGCATAAGGCGTTATAGATACAAGCGCAGCTTCTATATTGGATAGATTAAGGCCTCCCGCCAGGAAAAACTCTCTGTCCACATTCCTAAGCAGCTCCCAGTCAAAAGAACTACCGGTGCCCTGTCCGGAATCCAAAAGAAGCATATCTGCGCTACTGCCCATAGCTGCTATGATATCACTTTTATCCTTAATCTGAAAAGCCTGTATCACGGGCTTGTCCGTGACAGCCTTAAGCTCTTTTATATAGCTCTCATCCTCACTTCCGTGAAGCTGAGCAATATCGATTATTCCGTCGTTCAAAAGCTCCGCAATAACTTCAATACGCTCATCTACAAAAACGCCAACGGCTTTTACATCCGGATCAAGCTTTTCCCTAAGTTCGCGCGCCTTTTTTCTATCAACTTTTCTCTTACTCTTTTCCCAAAAGACAAAACCGATATATTCAGGCTTGCACTTATTGGCAGCCTCAATATCCTCAGGCCTTGAAAGCCCGCACAGCTTTATCTTGGGAATGCAATTATCTCTTGCCATCCAAACATCCTCAATCACAGCAGCGACTTAAGCTCTTTGAGCTTGGCCTTTTTATCATCCGCTCTCATAAGAGTTTCACCAACAAGAACCGCATCCGCTCCCATATCGGAAAGCTCTTTTACATCCTCTGCGGTCTTAACGCCGCTCTCGGAAACAAAAATAACATCGCTTGGAATAATGCTTCTAAGTTTCTTGCTGTTATTTGTATCAACGGTAAAATCTTTGAGATTTCTGTTGTTAACACCAATAATCCTTGCCCCGGCTTCTATCGCCATGGAAACCTCCGCCTCATCATGAGCTTCAACAAGAGCTGATAATCCAAGCTCATCACAGATAGCGATATATTCTTTTATCTGCTCAAGGTTTAATATGGAACAGATCAAAAGAACTGCAGAAGCGCCAAGAACCTTGGCTTCATATATCATGTATTCACTTACCGTAAAGTCTTTTCTAAGGCACGGAATGCTTACATTATCTGATATTTCCTTAAGGTATTCATCCCTTCCAAGAAACCACTTGGGCTCTGTAAGAACCGATATGCAATCAGCTCCCGCAGCATCATAAGCTTTCGCAATGCCAAGGTAATCAAATTCTTCAGCGATCACTCCCTTAGAAGGAGAAGCTTTTTTGCATTCGCAGATAAAAGAAATACCGGGTTTTCTTAAGCTCTTTTCAAAAGAAAAATCTCCTTTGGGAAGGCTCAGCGCCATCTTCTTAATTTCTTCCAAAGATATCTTTTTCTCTGCCTCTTTTACGCGCTCTGTAGCATATTCTGCTATTGTATCCAGAATCGTCATCTGTTACTTACCTCAATTATCTTATCAAGAGTTTCAAGTGCCTTGCCGGAATCAATAAGTTCTGCAGCAAGATCAATACCTGCCTTTATTGAATCAGCCTTTCCTCCGATGTAAAGAGCTGCACCTGCATTCATAAGAACCGCATCGCGCTTAGGACCCTTAACACCTTTAAGAATGTCTCTGGTGATCTCTGCATTTTCCTCAGGAGTTCCGCCTACAAGATCTTCCTTGGAGCACATATTAAGGCCGAAATCAGTGGGCTTAATAACATAAGATTTGTACCATCCGTCGTTGATCTCACATACTGTCGTAGGCGCACTCATTGAGATCTCATCAAGCTTATCCTGCCCGTATACTACCATTCCCTTTTTAACTCCAAGGCTTACAAGCACTCTTGCAAGGGGCTCAACCAGATACTCATCATATACCCCAAGGAGCTGCATTTTGGGTGATCCGGGATTGGTAAGAGGTCCAAGGATATTAAATACTGTTCTAAATCCAAGTTCTTTTCTGATAGGTCCTACATACTTCATTGATGTATGATACTTCTGAGCAAAGAAGAAACACATTCCGGCTTCCTTAAGAAGCTCCACGCACTTATCGGGGTCCTGCTGGATGTTTACGCCAAGAGCCTCAAGACAGTCCGCTGTTCCTGACTTGGAGGAAGCTGCTCTGTTTCCGTGCTTTGCAACCTTCATGCCTCCTGCAGCCGCAACAATGGCTGATGTTGTGGAGATATTGAAGCTGTGTGCATTATCTCCGCCTGTTCCAACAATCTCAAACACATCCATTCCTGTTTGAACCTGTGTTGCGTGCTCTCTCATAGCCGCTGCGCAGCCTGCGATCTCTTCAGTAGTCTCAGCTCTTGCGCTCTTGGTAGAAAGAGCTGACAAAAAAGCTGCATTCTGAGTGGGAGTTGTCTCACCTCCCATGATCTCATTCATTACAGCATAGGCTTCATCATAAGTTAAGTCTTCTTTGTTTACGATCTTTACTATTGCTTCTTTAATCATGTTATTGTTCTCCTTTGTAAAAGTCCTTTCAGGCTCCTTTAATAAAGCTTCTTAGCATATTTTTACCATCCAAAGTCATGATAGATTCAGGATGAAACTGTACTCCGTAAATCGGATATTCCTTGTGCTGTACCGCCATTATCTCGCCGTCATCGGTAACTGCGGTAACCTTAAGACAATCAGGCATTGTGTTCGCATCCGCCGCAAGTGAGTGGTACCTTGCAACCTTGGCTTCCTTCGGACAGTTCTTAAAAATAAGGCTGTCGTTATCAAATTTAACCAACGACTGTTTGCCGTGCATCAGCTCTTTTGCATAAGTTATCACCGCTCCGTATGCCATGCAGATTGCCTGATGACCAAGGCACACACCTAAAGTCGGGATTTCTTTTCCAAGTGTCTTTGCTACTTCCACGGTAATCCCCGCATCCTCAGGTCTGCCGGGTCCGGGCGAAAGGATAATCCTGTCGGGCTTAAGTGCACTGATCTCATCTATTGTCATCTCGTCATTTCTGATAACTTTGATGTCAGGATCTATCTCTCCGACATATTGAAAGAGGTTATAAGAAAAGCTGTCGTAGTTATCAATAAGTAATATCATTCTTCCACCTCCTGTGCCATCTCCAGGGCTTTAAGAGAAGCTTTTGCTTTATTTAAGCACTCCTCATATTCCTTGTGAGGATCTGAATCAGCAACGATTCCTGCGCCGCTCCTTACAAATACTCTGCCGTTTTTCTTGTAAGCAAGTCTTATGGCAATGCAGGTGTCCATGTTGCCTGCAAAATCAATATATCCGATGGCTCCACCGTATATGCCTCTCTTGTTGTTCTCAAGTTCTCCTATGAGCTTACAAGCCTTGATCTTGGGTGCTCCCGAAAGAGTTCCCGCAGGAAGAATGGCATCTATTGCGTCGAATGCGTCCTTATCCTCTTTGATCCTGCCTCTTACTGTTGATCCGATGTGCATTACATGTGAGAATCTGAGTATATCGTGTAAGCTCTCAACTTCCACGGAACCAAATTTGCTTACCCTTCCGATATCGTTCCTTCCAAGATCTACGAGCATGTTGTGCTCAGCAAGCTCTTTTTCATCCTGCAGAAGTTCTTCTTCAAGGGCTTTATCCTCTTCCGGTGTCTTACCTCTTGGTCTTGTACCTGCAAGCGGGAAGGTGTGAAGCACTCCGTCCTCAAGCTTTACAAGTGTCTCAGGGGATGCTCCCGCAACCTCTACATCCGTTCCCGCAAAATAGAACATGTACGGTGAAGGATTGATGGTCCTAAACATGCGATAAGCATTTAAAAGGCTTCCCTCATAAGGAGCTGAAAGTCTGTTGGAAAGAACTATCTGGAAGATATCTCCTTCTTTGATGTGACTCTTTCCTTTCTCAACCATCTCACAATACTCTTTCTCAGAGAAAAGAGCTGTAACCTCTCCTGTAAGCCGTCCTCTGTCATTCTTTTTCTTTTCACCCTTTTCTATAAGAAGACGCATCTGCCTAAGCTCCGTAACCGCTCTATTGTAGCCGCTCTCTCCGTCTGCTGCCTTCATGTTTACGATAAGGATTATCTTTTGCTTAACGTTGTCAAAAGCAATTACCTTATCAAAGAGCATAAGGTCGATATCCTTAAAGGCATCGGAATCTTCTACGGGAGTCCTTGCTGTAGGTTCACAGTATCCAAAGTAATCAAATGCGAAATATCCAACAAGTCCGCCTGTAAAAGAAGGAAGATGATCAAATCTGGGGCTTCTGTGTTCAGCCATAATCTCGCGAAGATACTTAGCAGGCTTATCAGTATGTATTGTCTTACCGCCTATCTGCATCTCACCGTCTTTGCAGGTGATCTCAAGCTTGGGGTCGTAACCAAGGAATGTATATCTTCCCCAAGTCTCATCCGCCTGTGCCGATTCAAGCATGTAGCAGTGATCGGATACGTTCTTAAGTTTTCTCATGGTCTCGATCGGAGTGATGAAGTCCGATAAGATTTCCATGCTGACAGGGATCACATCATATTTCTGTGAGTCTGCCAGTTTTTTTGCTTCTTCAAGTGCCGGTGTGATGTTCATGGGTTTGTTCCTTTCCTTGTTCTTTTATGCTATGCGTGATATAGAGATCATGTGCTCAGAACACTTTTATCACACAAAAAAGTCCTTGATAGATTCATCGAATCTATCAAGGACGAATAATCTAATTTATATCCGCGGTGCCACCTTGATTTCATGGGTTACCATGCGCTTTGCGAGATACCAACATATCTCCGGCAACTTACGTATGCCTCACGTTGCAGAATACTGGGCGATCTGTATTGTAATAAAGAGGATGTTCCGCTATCGCTCCTTGCGCTTGCCGGAACAAAATCCGCTCACGGAAATCATCGACTTCCTACCTCGCTTTTCACTGCACCCTCAGCGGTCCATTTGACAACTTGTTTCATGCTCGCTTCTCACCATCACGAACTCTCTGTGTTGGCATCATTGCCGTTATCTCCGCTTCAACGGTTTAATTATTTTATTAAACAGATACTATACCAAAGTAAAGTACATGTCAAGATTTTTTCTGCATAAATATTCAGATGAATACCCTGCCCGGAACCCGATTATAGAGTTATTATCCTGCCAAACTCAAGTCCTGCAGTATCACGTGATGCTATAACAAGAGATCCCGATCCCATCTTATCTCTAACATAAGAAACAGCTTTTGCGCGTTCTCCATCTGATAAGCCCTCAAAAGGCTCATCCATAATAAGTACGTCACTTGGGATGCAACATGCCCTGACTATGCACACAAGGCGCCGCTCTACGGGTGTAAGCATCTTTACCGGTATATCAACTCTATCCTCAGGAAGGAGTTTACATAGCTCCTCTCTAACGGTCTGCTTGAACACTTTTTTACTTACCAGTGCGCAATTGGTCACAGCAGAGAAGCTATCACACAGTCTATCCTCCTGGAATACAACACCTGCATTTATATACGGATATTTGTAGTCACCAAGAAGTGTTACTTTTCCTGTGTCGGGAGTTTCAAGGCCAAGAATGATCCGAAGAAGAGTAGTCTTTCCACATCCGTTTTCTCCCGTGATTATATAGCTATGCTCATCCTCTATGTTGAGGCTGAAATTATCAAGGATTTTCTGTCCGTTGTATGTTTTTGTTATGTCTTTTACCTCAATTATCATCTGTCACCTCTGCGTAAAAAAGATAATAATTCAGGGATGTAGATATATCTTATTACTCTGCTCTTGGGTATTCTATACACCTTTGCCATCTCCAAAAGCTGCCTAAGCTTAGCCGACATAAATATCTCCTTATTTATTTAATACAAAAGTTTTTATACTATAACCACCAAAACAACTGTAGGAATTCTTAATCAGCGTCGCCTTTCCCTTTTTCTCCACACTGCCTTCCGCTGCATTTGAAATACTAAACGTCATGCTAAGATCAATTACATCACCCTTATCCTCAGCCTCAAAATCCAGTAACTCTGCATAAGAAAAACCACTTGAAGCTTCATCAATTGCAACTTGATCCTCTTTTTTTAGCGACTTAAATTCTATAAGATTACCCGAAAAAGAATACTGTATATATTCAACCTGATCCTTACTTATGGTCGATTTATCATCATCACTGATACTATTAAGATAATCAAATCCAAACCATGAGCTTTGGCAAAAATTGTGTATAAATCCCTGCTCCCACTCTTCATCAATACTTCTGCTATTATCATAATCACTATAATAAATAGTGCAATTTTCAAGCAACGCTCTAAGGTCATCATCCATATTAAAATTCTCAGGATATTGATATTCACTTATTTCCAAATCAGTGATCAACTGATTTATATCTCTTTCGCCATTAATATTTGAAGCCGTATCCTCTGAAACCAACACAAATTCTTGGTCTTTATATTCGTACTTAACCTCAACATGCTGGTCATATCCGTGGCTGTATGTTCCGGTAATAACTTTTTCGTTATTATCGATCACATAATTAGGGATTTCCTCAAATGATTTTTTATATATGAATTTGCCATCTTCATATACGTATGCGCAAGAGACGGAAACTCCACCTGAACCTTGATTGCCCAGTGAAATAACAATATCTTCATGTCCATCAAAGCTTACATCTATATATTCTGGCTTGAAATCACACGCTTCAAATACGTACCTATCGCTATCCATCGGAGCAGATTTTGAAGGATAATCTACTGCCAATGAAATCACGTCTCCATTTTCCTTAGTAAAAAAAAAGTCCTCTAAATGCGAGTATTCAAGCGCATTCTCCTCGGAACGGCCAACAGATACATGATAGAGCTTTTTCCCCTCATCAACCCACTCTGCGTATTCAATCTGTTTTTCTTCATCAAGATGCATGATCTTCGCTATTTCCGCATCTATATCAGCATCTTCACATTCTATCCGGGTTTCTTTTCCCGTATTTGTTTTGGGGTCAGCACATCCAGCTAGGCATGTACAAACGCCCGTCATAACTAGCATTGTTATAATCTCTGTCTTCAAATTAATCACCATATTCCTCGCAGATCCAGCTTAGAAGCTATTCCGTCATAGTCTCTCATTTAACAAACAGCTCTGATCATCATTTTGTATAAAGAAACTCAAAATCCTCTTTTGTACCGTAGAAAACATTCATATCAATAAATCTTTCTTTTCCCTTATAACCTTTTAGAATATGACGATTAGAATATTGCCAAAATATCCAACTGACATCTTCGGGCACCTTGGAATAAACACTTCTGTACCATATTTTGCAATCGTCGAAATCCTGATTTATTATGGTCTTATAGGTGTCCGCACTGACATAAATTATAGGTTTAATCTCATATTCTTTCTCAAGAAGATCCACCAAAGTTCTCAGCTCTGTCCTGACCTTAGAAACATCAATATCATCTTTTGTTCTGAAGCCACCGTAATATTCCACATCTATAACAAACGGAAGCATCTTAATGTCTTTGGGAACAGTAGATACTATGTTATTTGCCTGCGCTTCTCCCGATGATTCAAAACTAAAGAAGTGATATGCTCCGACATACAAATCTGTTTTCACGGCATTATCAATGTTAGTCTCAAAATATGGATCAACATAGGAAGAGCCTTCCGTTGCCTTAATATAAGCAAAATCTATATTCTGCCTACTTAGAACATTCCAATCAATTACTCCTTGATATGAAGATACATCAACACCTCTTATGGGATATTTTTGTTTACTTGGATTATTAATATGAATCACCCCGTTGTATAATGCTGCAGAAAATACACATATTAATACTATAAAAAAACACAAGATGAATTTGATATACTTGAATTTTACTGGCAACTCACTCATTATCTTCCTCAATTACCTCTATACTCCACAAAAGAATCGTAATACTGTTTTACAGATTCCAACTTATTTACAGTAGATCACAATTCATATTACACATCATAACATTTTAAATCAACAAAAAAGCTTGCGGAAACTAATGATTTCCGCAAGCTTTACGCTTCTGATCCAAATCTCTGACCAATCAATCTTTCATAAAAGTTCTTACAATACCTGTTACTGCTCCAAAGAGTACTGCTGCAACAGGCCAGATTATCCATGTGATATCCCATCTCATTGTGATGAAGCTCCATCCAAGGAATGCTGCTACTATAACAGGCCAATAGATTGATGCGATCTTGCCAACTGCCTTGGAAACCTTCTTACCTTCTGTAGTGTACTCGCCTTCCTGAAGAAGTTTCTTGTAGGATTCCATTATGCTTCCGGTTCTGATAAGGATATTAACACCAATTGCGATTATGATAAGAAGAATAGCTACTGACAAAGTTACAACATAGTCTGCGTTTTCAGGGTTAGAGAAAAGAGCTGACGCAATAACAGGAATTACTCCAACGATACATAAGATAACACCTGTTGCTGTAAGGACAGAGTTCTTATGCTCGAATCTGGTCATTTTCTCTCTTACCATACCGTCAACGCCATACGCTGTCTCTATTTTTTCCTCTTCTAGGTATTTGAACTTATCGAGGTCTTTTCCGTTTGTAATAAATATGAATACTGCCAATGCCACCATGACAAGAAGTGTTGTAACACCTATCACCGTTGCCACCGCATCAGACACAATTCCTGTAGAAGTAAGCCCTGCAAGTATCAAAAGAATAACAGGTGATGCGATACACAATGAAACACCAAATGCCATCTTAGGTGAAGTTCTCTTAACAACATCAAGGAATGTATTGGCTTCTTCCATGCTTACATTTCTAAGTTCTTCTTTGGTAGAAACGGTATCCTGTACTATTACATTTGTCGGAATCTCTTCGATCTCATCCTTTAATAAGTAGTCTGTAGATACTCCAAAGATCTCTGCCATCTTGAGCACTCTGTTAAGATCGGGCGTTGCCTGCATGCTTTCCCATTTTGATACAGACTGTCTTGAAACATCAAGCTTATCTGCAAGTTCCTCCTGTGACCATCCAAGTTTCTTTCTTTCATTGATAATCTTGTCCGCAAGTATCATTTTATTTTCCTCCGATTTTGAATTTTTAATTTTCGAGTTCAATCTAATTTTTGTTTTCGAACTCGATGCGTTTTTGTTTTTTGGATGATCTTAGCTTACAAAAAAGGTCGGTTGCACACTACAAACTGTGCTTTGAAGTTTGTCAACCTGCGGTTGCAACCGCATAACCACGGGCTTTGCAGGATTATCATTTCATAATCATATTACTACAATTAGTAGTCAAATGTAATCCGTTGTTTACCTGTATCAATCGTTATCTTTACTCCAATATGCCATTTACTTTAACTCAAGCACCATGCATACCTGATCAATATACGTTCCGTCTTTTAGCTTACAAGCCTTTGGAAGTCTTCCGTATTCTTTAAATCCCATCTTTTTATAAAGAGCAATTGCCCTCTTATTATCAGCAAATACACCAAGTTCCATCTGCTCAAATCCCATCTCTTTGGCCTTTTCTATTACCTTTTTCATCATAATGGTACCAAGTCCCGAGTCACAGTATTCCTGAATGATTCCTATGCCAAAATCGCATCTGTGTCTCATCTTGATAAAATCAAAATCGAGAGAAATATGGCTATTAGCAACTATCCTATCGCCGTCAAAAACTGTCAGGAATATTCCGCGCTCATTATTAAGCATATCGCTTATGATCTTTTTCTCAAATTCAAGATCATCCTTGACTTCTTCAGGATATCTCAGCATAAAGTTAGTTTCGGAAGCAATAATCTTCATAAAATCAATCATTTGCTGCGCATCCTTCTCCTGCGCGCTTCCAAACGTTACCTTTCTGCCATCCCTAAGGGTTATCTCTTCTTTCTGATATTTCATAATCGCTCCTCCTACCATGATCATATACAGAAAGACCTCAGCAAAACAGCATGTTTGGTGAGGTCTTAAAATATTAAATCACAGTATAGTCGGCAGTTAATAGCATGTCAACCCTTTTTCTTCTCTATATTAGAAACTACAAGAGCGCAAGATGCGTCTCCCGTGATATTAACAACAGTTCTACCCATATCAAAGATTCTGTCTATACCTGCAACAAGTGCAATACCATCAACCGGAAGCCCAACAGATGTAAGCACCATGGCAAGCATTACCATACCTGCTCCCGGAACGCCTGCCGTTCCTATAGATGCAAGTGTTGCTGTGAGGACTATAGTGATCATCTGTGAAAAAGTCAGCTGAACGCCATAGCATGAAGCGATAAATATAGCGCACACACCCTGATAGATTGCTGTTCCATCCATATTTATCGTTGCTCCAAGAGGAAGAACAAAGGAAGTAATCTCCTTGTCAGCTCCCATTTTCTCGCAGCCTTTCATGTTAATTGGAAGAGTTCCCACACTGGATGCGCTGGAAAAAGCAAAGATCATGGCGGGAAGCTGTCCCTTAAAGAACTTAAGTGGACTCATGCCGCCCATAGTTCCTACAGCTGTGGAATAAACTATTACCATATGCAAAATATAGCAGATATAAGCTGTCAAAAGAACCATGGCAAGTGATCCAAGTATCATACTTCCGTTGGTAGCAACAACAGGGCAGATAAGGCAAAAAACACCGATAGGTGACAGCTTTAAGATCATCTCCATGCATTTCATAAAAACTGCGTTAAAAGAGTTGATTCCTTTTACCGCAGGTGCAGCCTCTTCTCCCACAAGGATTATAGCAAAACCGATAAGTATGGCCATAACAATAACCTGTAGCATTGTAGCTTCAGAAAGGGGCATTATAAAGTTTGACGGGAATATATTGATGATAGTATCCATAAACGGCGCACTGCTTGTGGCTTCATAGGTAAGTTCCGAGGTCTGAAGTACCGGAAAAAAGTTCTTAAAGATATTTCCGCCCACAAGACCAATAACTATGGCTACAGCCGTTGTGCACAGATAATATATAACTGTTTTGATTCCTATTGATCCGACTTTTCTTATGTCCTGCATTGAAATAACACCTGCCATTATAGAAAAAAGGACTATAGGAACAACTATAAACTTAACCAGATTGAGAAATATCGTACCGAACGGCTTGATATAATTCTCGGCAAAATCAGCGTGACCCTGTAACAAAAGTCCCGCTATGATTCCCAGAACAAGAGCGATAAAGATCTGAATTGCAAGTGGTAGTTTTTTGTGCATACCGTAACCCTCCCTAAATGTGTGATGTCTCAAACTGCTACTGCAAACTATATGAAATTACCCCATACGAAAATTATAAATGAAAAGAAAAGAGCACACAATCTAATTTGATCATGTGCCCTGTAAACTATACATTTAAAAATCATATCTGCGAATCTCGCAGTTTTTTATTCCAAAAAGCGAGAATTCTTCATTATCCATCTCGCGGAAGTAAGATTCCACGATTCTTGCGATGCCGTTGTGGGCCACAAGTATGTAGGTCTTGTCATCCTTACTGATATCATCAAGGAGATTGTAGATTCTCTGTGCAAGCTGCATCATGGATTCGCCGGTGCCGAATCTGCTAGCCATGTGTTTCTTGGCTTCATGAAATTCAAGCCCATCTCGCGGTGTCGATTCATATCTTCCGAAGTTTTGCTCGATAAGTCTTTGCTCAATTCTATACGGGATTCCTGTAACTTCTGAGATATGTGCCGCTGTATCTTTTGCCCTAACTAGTGGCGATGTAAGGATCTCATCAGCTTTAATTCCTTCTTCTATGATCTTCTTTCCCGTCTCAATTGCCTGTTCATGGCCAAGCGGCGTAAGTTCAATGTCAGTGGCACCGCATATCTTGTTTTCAACATTCCAAACAGTCTGTCCGTGTCTGATAAAATAAAAATGTCCCATCAATTCAATTCATTCCTTTATACAAATATCTAAACGCATACTTTTCAGTCGCGATCAACTGCCTTTTCCAGAATCTCTCTGACCTCGTTCTCACTCCTAAGACTAAGTACTTTTTCAGCAAGCTCATCGGCATCCTTCTTGCTCCATCCTGCGATAGCCGCTCTGGTCCTGAGCACATCTGCCGGATTTACGCTGTATTCTTCAAGGCCAAAAGAAATAAGAAGGGGCAAAAGCAAGCTATCAGAAGCCGCTTCTCCGCACATAGCAACGGGTATACCGGCTTTTTTGCCACTCTCAATAATATTCTTTATACTGCGAAGGACTGAGGGTTGCAGTGCAGAATAAAGATAAGAAACATCGCCGTTTCCTCTGTCAACGCTCATAGTATACTGTATCAGATCGTTGGTACCTATGGAAAAGAAATCTGCTTCCTTAGCCAATATATCTGCAATGAGCGCCGCAGACGGCGTTTCTATCATACATCCAATCTCAACATTTTTTTCAAAGGATACCTTCTCATTCTCAAGCTCTTTAGAGATTTCTTTTACAAGTCCCCTTACTTCCTGTAACTCGTCAATGCATGTCACAAAGGGCACCATTATCTTGACTTTGCCAAAAGCCCCCGCCCGCATGATAGCGCGAAGCTGTGTCCTGAAACTATCTTTATTGCCAAGGCTGTAGCGAACTCCTCTAAAGCCCAGAAACGGATTACTTTCCTTTTTGAGATTAAGATAGGGGATTTCCTTATCTCCGCCGATATCCATGGTCCTTATGATAACAGGCCTGCCCTTCATGGTGGAAACTGCTTCCTTGTAGGCAACAAACTGCTCTTCCTCGGAAGGCATGTGGTTGTTCTCCATGAATAAAAATTCCGACCTGAAAAGACCTATTCCTTCAGATCCATGTTCATAGGCTCTCACGGCCTCATCGGGACTTCCTATATTGCCGTATACCCTGCATTTTATACCGTCTGCAGTGATAGTTTCCTTATCTATGTATGTTGCAAGAAGCTCTTCCTTTCGGATGTACTCCTCTTTTTTATCAACATATTCATAATATGTGGCATCATCGGGTTTTAAGTGCACCAAACCTTTGGAACCATCCACTATGACGGTATCCTTGTCCTTTGCCACATCTGTAATTCCTTTGATTCCAAGAACAGCCGGTATCTCCAAAGCTCTTGCAAGTATCAGCGAATGGGACGTTATACCGCCCTCTTCGGTTATGATACCCACAACATTCTCTCTTTTTATGCGGGATGTAACGGAAAGAGTAAGCTCTTTTACCACAAGTACTGTGCCCTGAGGAACATTCTCCACATCAACTTCTTTGACTCCGATGAGAGTCTTTAATAGTCCGGTCTTGATATCCTTGATATCTGCAGCTCTCTGGCTCATAAGATCATCGTCCATATCCCGGAACATCTTGATAAAACCATCAAGTACGGCTTCTGTGGCAGCTTCAGCACTAAAACCTTCATCTATTTTTTTGACAATGGGCTTTATAAGCTCGGGATCTGACAGCATAAGAAGATGACCATCCAGAATCTGAGATTCACTTGATCCTATGCGGCTTCTCACGGTATCTGATGCTTCTTTTATCTTTTTCTTAAGATCTGAACGTGCTTCATCCAGTCTCTTTTTCTCAGAGACAGCATCGCCAACTATTACTGCGTCGTATGTAAGTTCCTGCTCAGTTACTACACAGACGTTTCCTATTCCGATGCCGCCAGATGCGGCGATTCCCTTATACATATCCATACCCCTAATTTAAAGTAATTATGTGAATAGCCAGCGAAACGGCTAATGATCACAGCTTGCCATAAATCTTCTCTATCATCTCCCTGTCTGCAAGATCATCGGAAAAAGCTGTTGCCGATCCTGCTGCAACTCCCAATTTAAGAGCCTCTTCAAAAAATCCGTTGTTCAAAAAACCAGCGATAAAGCCTGCTACCATGGAATCCCCGGCCCCCACCGAGTTCTTGACCTTTCCACTTGGGCATTTCCGCCTGTAGAGCTCATCTCTCTCAGTAACAAGCAGCGCGCCATCGCCGCCCATTGACACTAGAACGTTTCTGGCTCCCATATCTTTAAGCTTTCGTGCAAGTTTCTCTATCTCTTCATCCGTTTTTGCGGTCTCATCAAATATCTCGCAAAGCTCATCTATATTGGGCTTTATAAGGAAGGGTCTGTGCTTAAGTGCCTTTAATAATAGATCCTTAGTGGCATCAACCACAACTTCCACACCCTTGTCATCCACAAGACTCATAATATTCTCATATACATCATCCGGAAGTGATGATGGAATGCTTCCCGCAAGGATAAGTATATCTCCATCCGATAGCTCTTTTATCTTATTATACAGGTTTTCAAGTGAATCCCGGGGAATACATGGTCCCTGAGCGTTAATCTCAGTTTCTTTTGCCCCTTTGATCTTGACGTTGATCCTGGACATTCCTTCCGGGAGCCTTATAAAATCAGCCTTTATTCCTCTTTCTTCAACGCTCTTTGCTATTGCCTCTCCGGTAAATCCGGCAACAAAGCCAAGGGCGCAGCTGTCATGCCCAAGATTCTTAAGAACGGAGGATACATTGATGCCTTTTCCTCCAAAATAGCACTCCTCACCGTCGGTTCTGTTGGTCATGCCGGGAGCAAGCTCTTTTCCCATATGAACCACATAATCAATGGCAGGATTAAATGTAACTGTATATATCATGGTGTTCTCCAAGTCTGTGTGTCTAAGTCATAAGCGGCACAAAATCCTGACATCTGAAGTGAAGATCAGAATAATCTTGCGCCCACTATATAATGATAGTCCGTCAGGACAAAAAGGTCAAAGATTAGGGACAAAATACGTCAAGTTATTTTTATCTAAAAAAAGAATAAAGCTTTAGGGATATATCGTATAGATACCTTTACAAGAAAGCCAAAAATAAACTAAAATATATATGATAATGCGGATTTCGTATATCATTCAATATTATGATAATAACTTTTGTCATGGAGAATTCGTATATCACATAAAGACTAAGGAGGCATGTACTGTGGAAGATATTATACTTAGCAGTGATCATATTGATACAATAGGCGAGATAGCCAATATCAGCATGGGCAATTCTGCCACAACATTAAGTCTCATGGTAAACAAAAAAGTTGATATTACTACTCCCAACGTAAAAGTTATCAAGAGAAGCGAAGCACTTGATGACTATGAAAATACATGCATTTTTGTCCAGATTCATTATGTAAAGGGACTTGAGGGCAACAATGTCTTTATCCTGAAAGAGCATGATGTAAAGGTCATGTGCGACCTTATGATGGGCGGAGACGGCACCAATACTTCCGGTGATATTACAGAGCTGCATCTTTCGGCGGCTTCGGAAGCCATGAATCAGATGATGGGCACCAGTGCCACATCCTTGTCTTCCATGCTTGGAGTTCCCACAGATATCAGTACTCCCGTAGTTAATCAGATTGATGTGGACAGCATAAAAGTTTTTGAAAAAATGTTTGATACTACTTACGATAAATTTGTTAAAATAGCATTTAGGATGACAATCGCAGATCTAATTGATTCGGTTATGGTCCAGCTCTATCCTGTGCAGTTTGCGCTGGATATGTGCGAAAAATTCATGAATAAAGGAAAATAATACTTACAGATGAACAAACAGGAAACACTGGAGATCAAAAAGCAGTTCACTCCCGACAGGTGCACAATTGATCACATCTGCGGCTGCTATGTAGATCATGACAAGAACAAATTATTTACTTTCAGAAAGGCTTTCGGACAGCTTCCGGAAGAAGAGATGTTCAAGTATCTGGACATCTTCCAGCACACTTTATCAGGTACATTTGGAAAGAATCTTATCAGTCTTGAGTTCCCACTTGACCAAGAACAGCCCGGAGGTACTCAGGACTTTCTTTTGACTCTTCGTAATTCACAGCTCAAGGACGACGAGCTTGTGGATGAGTGCTACGACAAGATCATTGCCAATTATATCAACGGAGAAAATTACTATATCATTCTCGTTCACGCTGTCTATGACATTCCCGGCGTAACATCGG
>JAEEGJ010008334.1_pt1 | contig 28662 bp, 26 predicted proteins | sample 8958761 | NCBI WGS metagenome assembly JAEEGJ01 (sample SAMN16246546, study PRJNA631951) | gut metagenome | biome: gut microbiome; feature: rumen; material: RS-attached | host: Bos | place: Iran: Karaj | collected 2018-10
AAGATCTCCGTTCTCATCTCTGGGAACATCATACTGTAATCTGTCTTTACCGGCATCATCCTTATCGCTGTGCTCTAAATAAACACCAACCAATGCCTTCTGAACTTCTTCGATATTAGCTTCTGCAACAGCTGTCTGAACAAGCGCATTGTTAAGATCCGCATTGTTAAGGCTCTCGCTGTTCTTAAGGATATCATTGGCCTTATCTACTTCCTTCTGAATTGCTGCATCATCTGCCTTAAGTGCATTATTGTCAACACTATTTGCATGATTCTCATATGAATCTGCTGCTGCATCAACTGCAGCTTCAGCTGTATTAACGGTAGGAGCATCAACCTCATCTGCGGTTACAACCGCATCATTTGCCTCTGATCCGGAAGTCTCTGAACCCGTCTCTGATGAATCGGAACCCTCTGTACTGGTCTGTGCGGGACCTTCTGTCTCCACTGCCGCATATACATCCATAGGAATACTTGTTGAAGCAATAACTGCTGCAAGCCCTATTGTTATAGCCGATAACACTTTCTTATCTTTCACTTCTCTCCTCATATTCATGTCCTCCTTGATGATTTAATTCTTATACCCTTATTAACACATCTTTATCAAATAAAAAAAGCCCAACATTCCCCGATCTACATTCGGATCGGATATTGTTAAGGCTCAATGATGCGGGCGTTCCTCTGACTATCGTGATTCAGTTGGTTAGTACTTTTGTACTTGGTACTTCTTTACTATACCACCTGCCTATCACCATGTCAATAGGTTCGGTAAACTTTTTGTTACTTTTGACCCATGTCTTTTTGATTGTATCTGAGCCTTTTATCTCTATTGCTGTTTTGCAAAGGATCTGCATCCTTCACTTTATATATCGGTCATTAAGCTCATAACATTAATACTTTTTAGAATTATATAGTTCTCTGTATACTCTGTAACAACCTATATGATCTTTCAATATTATCACCCGGATGTGCTTCTGTAAAGTATTTATTTCCCGTCAGATGATCCGTATAGTATCTAAGCCCCAGCATAAAGCAGTTCCTCCTGAGATTGGCAAGAATGAGTTCCTTATCATCAGCTGTGACTCTTATATCCGCACCATCTTCCAATCCCCGTAAAAACAGATCGGCTCTGTCCTTTAGCAATATCAGATTATCGCTTAAGCAGGACGATCGCATGCAGTCCGCTATATCATCAAAAAACGATCCGCACATAAAAGTATCAAGATCAATAAATCCTACGACTTTCCCGTTACGGAATATCATATTACCAAGTTTTGCATCTCCATGGATCACTTCTTTTGCCGGTAAAACCGTTTTGCGTATTTCATCAATATTCTCGGTAATGATTTTATCAAGCAAAGGCTCCCTGTCTGTCACCGGATCTTTTACGGCAAGGAATCTATTATAGTAATAATCCAAATCGTGAAGATGCGGAAATACCGCCGTAATTCGGTTTTTATCGCATTTTTCCAATATCCTTGTCATCTTCCCCAGGCCGATTCCCAATTCATATACATCCGCCCCGGGCACGCTTACCGCCTTATCCCCTTCTATATATCGGTACAGCCTGAAAATGCGTCCCTCTTCATCCGTATGAAAGAATTGGCCATTACGGTCAAGAACCCATTCGGGACAATACCATTCGGCAAGCTTTTCACCAAATTCTTCGGCACTTTGCTCACAAGCGGTCCTGTACAGAATATAGTTTGACTCCAGGTCGCTTAAGTGATCTGCAAAGATATCGGGATTAAGACACTGAAGGACATATCTGTCCCCGCCTGCCGTAACAAGCAGGCTGTGGTTGATATGTCCTCCTGTAAGATCACATATGTTATCTATATGTTCGTCTGTGTATTCCTTTAAAATATCTGTATAGATGTCGTCCAAATCCTAATCCTTTTTTACACCCTTAAGATATCTAAGCTTAAGGTCTGTCTTATAAAAATCTTTTGTGGAGCAGCCGGCTCTTCCGCCACCCGCACATGCACAGGCACAAGCACACGCACATGCACATGAACTGTGTGCACAGGAACTGTGGCTTGATCCGGAACTGCTTGAATAGTGGCTGGTACGGGGTACATTTACCACATGAACATTGATATATGTATTCGGTGAATCATTATATTTAAATGTACCCTCTTTACTGTATTTGACCGCATCCTTAACACCGATGTCCTTGCTCTCGACCACTTCTTCACTCTTAATATAGCTGTGACCGCAATAGGGACATGCTTTTTTGCTTTCCTCACGCACGGATCCGCAACTCGGGCATGAATCATAATAGACGATCTTTGTCCTTGTGATCTTCTTATTTCCTTCAATTCCGAATGCCGCCTGAGCAAGATAGTATGCCTTGCTCGTAAGCTTGACCATCAGCCATATGATACCTATCGGCACACCGAAGGTAAGAGCAAATATAAGAATCACAAATATAATAAACAATACCGGATGCTCTTCTTCATCATCCTCTTCTATTGTTTTGCTCATATCAAATGCAAATGCATCATTAGGATAAGTGACTGAAACAGTCAATTTCTGTCCGGGTGACATATTCTTCTCACCCCAGGCAAGATTACCGTTCACCACATAACAGTCAGGAGTCCAGCTGTCTGCCTTATCCGCATTCCATCTGATTGTCATACTGTCGACTTTGATATCATCAAACCATCCGGGAGTAAATGCATATACCGTATAACCGTCCGAAAGCTTATTGACCTGATACAGGTAGTCCTGTACCACACTGAACTCAAATGTAACAACCTCTCCCGCACGGTAAGCTCTGTCAAGATCGATTCTTGCATAAGAACCGCTCGATGACATATAGCCTATCTTCTTTATATTGTCGGTTAGTGCCTTCATATCCTTATAATGGCTGTTGGGTATACCGACTTTGACCCAGGTAAGCGGTCCTTCCGAAGTTGAATCCAACACTTTCCATTCAACATGATACTTAAGCGTTACCGTCGCATCATCATTGACGTTGGCATCAATCTCATAGTTTATGATTTCATCAAGTGCTTTTGCATAAGCATCGGTTTTTGCCAGTCCGAATATACCCGTCAGAATTGTCACTGCAAGAAGGGTTCGTAATATTATTCTTTTAATTTCGCATGTTATTTTTCTCATTTTGCACCACCTCTTCTAAGCGGGCATAAGCCTGACATCTTAGCCGAATAGTCTCTTCTCTCGATACATTTATCACTGTCCCATATCACCGGCCAGTCATCATTAAGAAAATCACCCAATGTATCATCCGAAAGCCAGCTCTGGCACGGTACAACATTTCCGCCGGGAGTTATTGCCATATTGCTTAGGCAGGCTCCGCATGTCGGGGTGGCTATTCCGAGTTTTTCGCATAACGAATCATCTACCCAGCCCGGGGAAGTGAAGTTTATTTCCATCTCATTGTCGAAGCAATATTTGACTGCATCAGTCAATATCTTGCTCATCTTTTCTTTATCCAGCTGAAGGCTCTCGGATTCTTCCTTCGTGGCATTACCGGTAGTTATAAGTCCCGAACATGTCACATAGGTAACTCCCAGATCATGCAGGAATTCAAGGGTTTTAACGTAATCTTCATTAAGTGTACATAACGGTGTGTTAACACTCACGCTCATTCCAAGCGAAAGAGCATTCTTAATTCCGCTTAGCGTTCTGTCATATCCTTCAGCACCTACGAGCTTATTGTGTATATCCTTATCGTGTGAATAGAATGTAATCTGCACACTGTCAAGTGATGCCGCCTTTAAAGAATGGCAGTATTCCTCGGTAAGCTTTAAGCCGTTGGTGTTAAGTCTTGTCACAAACCACTGACCGTATTCGATAAGTTCTATAAGATCATCCCTCATCGTAGGCTCACCACCGGTAAACGTTATCTGCGGGACTCCGACCTCCTTAAGCTTATCGATTATCTTCTTCCAGTCATCGGTCGATAATTCCTTTTCTTCCGAGTGCGTTTGTCCTGCGGCATAGCAGTGCAGGCACTTCAAATTGCAGTGCCAGCCCTCATCTTTTGTCATGGCCGATACCATCAGATCCATTCTGTGAGGTGCTCTCATATAAGGTGCATACTCGCCTATGCTCATATACGGAATCTCTTCCTCAAGCGGTTCCCTGTATGCGATCTTTTTGAATATATCCATAATGGTCACTATATCCGTACGGATATATTTGGAAGAAAGAAAAGGATATATTTTTCGCATACGCTTGACTGTATCCTTAACTATCTTCTCAGTCTCTGCTGCCGTAACAGCACGACCGCTGTACTTGTTCACCTCATCGATAAACTCAGACAAAAGAATTGTCCAGGATACATTGACGGGAATTATATCCTGTCCGTTGATTATCGCAACAGACGGACCAATCTCATCATCCGTTACCTTGGGAGGAATCAGATGTATCCTCACAACTCCCGGTCCTTCCGGATTCAGAGTCGTGTGCCTTACTTCCCTGTAATTGTTTTTTGCGTACTCAAGCACTCTTTTGGAAATCTTCATAAATCTTCACCTGTTTTCCTGTGTATAACTATATCTTTCTGTTAATGATCGCCAAAGCAATATCCATGTCTTCCGGAGTCGTAACCTTGATATTCTCATAACTTCCTTCTATGAGTTTGACCCTGTGATCCGTCCATGTCTCAACAACCATGGCATCATCCGTGACTTTTATCCCCTGACAGGCAAGCCCGTCCTCTTCTTCCCTTAACTTATCATAGGCTTCCAATGCCAAAGAGTAACTAAAAGTCTGCGGAGTCTGGATAATCCACGTAAGTTCCCTGTTGGGTGTGGATACCACATAATCCGCATTATTCGCTATCTTAACCGTATCTTTGCTCTTGACCGCCGCAACGGATGCATGTGTTCTTACCACATCCTCATACAGACGCTCTATGATATCATCGGTAACAAAAGGTCTGGCTGCGTCATGAATAAATACGTAATCGGCTCCGCCTTCTTTTCTTATCTTATCAAGGCCGGCCATAACGGAATCATATCTCTCTTTTCCGCCGGGAATAACGGCTCTTACTTTAGTCAGTCCGTATCTGTCCACTATATCGTCATTGCAGCTTTCTACATCCTCTTTGGATGTCACAAGTATAATGTCGGTTATTGTCTTTGATTCTTCAAACACCTCAAGACAATAAACCATTAGCGGTTTATCATTTAACAACATATACTGTTTTTTAACATCCGAATTCATTCGGCTTCCGCTTCCCGCGGCCAAAACTATTGCGACATTTTTCATATATATAACTCACCCGATTTTCTGTGTTACTATCTTTCGATAATCGGGTCCCTCGTTCATATCCTTCTCTATAAATACTCTGTAATAAGTCTCAGGCAGAATATCCTCTATCATATCCGCCCATTCTATAAGGCAGACCCCGTCACCCGAAACATATTCATCATATCCGACCTCAAACATTTCCTCAGGATCTCCTATCCTGTATACGTCGAAATGATAAAAAGGAATTCTTCCGTCTTCATATACCTGAACTATGGTAAAAGTCGGACTGTTGACCGTATCAGTCACTCCGACTCCTGCAGCAAAACCCTGCGCAAATACAGTCTTTCCCGTTCCGAGATCACCAATCAGGCAATAAACCTCTCCGGGCTTTGCACCCTCTCCCAAGGTCTTGGCAAGTCTGTATGTCTCATCAGCACTGCATGTAAATATAATCTTTTCATTCGATACATTCATATCCATAAAACAAAACTCCGAAATCCGCATCCGTTATACCGGCCGTCTTAACCAATATATACATGCATCCTCGACAGGTTTCTCATAAAATCCGGGTCTGATTCCTTCATTGACAAAACCGATTCTCTCATAAAGATCTCTTGCCGCTTTATTGCTCACTCTTACTTCCAAAGTATAAGCTTCTATTCCGAAGGTCTCTCTTCCCTTCTTAATCATTGACCGAACTAGTCTATCACCAATTCCTAGTCGACGAAAACTCTTCCTGACAACGATGTTACAGATGTTACCTTCGCCTAAAACGCTGAAAAAACCTGCACATCCCAAAATGCTGACATCTTTGTCAATATCATCATCAATAACATCTGCAACCTGGATTACCTCGTCTGAAGCAGTCATTGTGCCACCATCCGAGGCGGGTATAACAGTTGTATCATCTATACGCTCTGCGACAACATATAGCGCGTCCGGTTTGTTGATCATCTCAATAAAAGATTCTCTGTGCCATGGCATGGAAAAAGCTTCTTCTTCCATCTCACATACAGCATCAATATCCTTTAACTCCATTTGTCTAATCAATATCTTCATAATCACAAATAGTTATATCCGGAATTAACTTTTGTCTATTCCAACTTCAATGCCGGAACTGCATTAAGGCTTAAATCTGCCGTATTTCCCGCCATAAACTCATGATATCCGGCAACGGCAATCATTGCCGCATTATCCGTACAGTATATCGGTGAAGGCATATAGAAGTTTATGCCTTTTTCTTCACAGGCCGCTTTCATGGCTGTCCTTAAATGCGAATTCGAAGCCACTCCGCCTGCAATTGCGAAATCTTTTACCCCGTATTCGTCTATCGCAGCCATACTATGGCCTACAAGTACATCCACAACCGCCTGTTGGAATGAGGCGGCTACATCTGCCTGCTTATAACTTAAGCCTTTCATCTGAAGGCTGTTAAGGTAATTAAGCACTGCAGACTTAAGTCCCGAAAACGAAAAATCATATTCATTGTCGGCTATCTTCGCACGCGGAAAATCTATTGCCGCAGGATCTCCTTCATAGCTGACCTTATCAATCTTCGGACCACCGGGATATCCAAGACCTATTACTCTGGCAACCTTGTCAAAGGCTTCTCCGGCCGCATCATCCCTTGTACGCCCCAAAACCTCATATTCACCGTAATTGGCAACTCTAACCAGATGAGTGTGTCCGCCGGAAACAACCAGGCACATAAAAGGCGGCTTAAGATCCTTATTCTCTATATAATTGGCACAAATATGTCCTTTTATATGGTGTACTCCGACAAGCGGCTTATTAAGCGCCCATGCATATGATTTGGCATAAGATACACCCACAAGGAGCGCACCGACAAGTCCCGGACCGTAAGTCACGGCTATGGCATCTATATCCTTTATATCAAGGGATGCTTCCTTAAGTGCCTTATCGACCACTCTGTCTATCCTCTCCATGTGCTTCCTTGATGCTATCTCCGGAACCACACCACCGTAAAGTGTATGTATGTCTATCTGTGAGGATATAATGTTAGAAAGCACCTCCCGCCCGTTAAGGACGACAGATGCCGCTGTTTCATCACACGAAGATTCAATTCCAAGAATTTTAATATCACTCATTGTCCTATTCTTCACCGGCTATAGGCTGCCAGCCATATATCTTCCAGTGTCCGTTATCATCCTTTCGCAATATGAATATATCCGTAAGTACCTGCGTACCCGATGCGGTTCTGATATTGAATGTACCGTACAAGCTCGCACATTCATGTCCTTCCACATCAAAGTACTCAACGTCGGTACTCTGAGACGTATACATATTGACTATGGAGTATTCATTATTCTTAAATGTCTTGATCTCACTCTTAAGATCTAAGATAAAGTCTTCTCTGCTCTTATTATTCGCAAGTTCATCATCAAGTATCTCAAGAAGCTTAACTCCGACTGCTCCGATCTCATCATCCGTAAGCTCCTCATTGTGAAGGACTTTTGAAAACTCCATGTACTGCTTAACAACCTCTTTGGGTGTAGGAGGATAGTTAACATCAAAATTAAGCAAAAGGAGTTCCTGTGCCGGAGTCACTTCCACTTCGGCTTCCTTCCTTTCCTTATAATTCCGGTTGGACAGATAATAATAGTATCCGACAACCAGCAGGACCAATATTAAGATTATAATAAAACCCTTTACTCCCTTGGGGCTTTTCATAATCCGAATCCTTTCCTAATCCTCAAACAATAAATCAACGCTTCTTCCGTCCTTGGCAACCACGGTATCCGGGAATATCTCCAAAACATCCTTTAAATATGCCTTGGGATTTGGCAGCGACGGCGAATAATGTGTCAGCCACAACTGCTTAACTTCCGCCTTCTTAGCCAGATCCGCCGCCTCATAAAACGTCATGTGCTTATGTTCCTTGGCCTTATCAAGCTTATCGGGCTCTCCGTACATACCCTCGCAGATAAAAAGGTCCGAACCCATAGCATTCCTTACAATCGAATCCGTAGGTCTGGTATCCGTACAATATGTGACCTTAAGTCCCTTTCTGTCCGGTCCCAAAACCATATCCGGCGTATATATACTTCCGTCTTCTGCGGTAACCTGTAGTCCCTTTTGAAGGCTGTTCCAATACTTTATATCTATTCCGGCTTCTTTTGCCCTGTCCACATCGAATTTACCGATTCTGTCAAGTTCAAAAGTATAACCGTAGCATGTAACATTATGGCTTACTTTGTACGCTCTGCACCTTAAACCGAAGATTTCAAATTCCTCTTCGTTACCCGTAAGCTCCTTATACTCTATCTCAAACGGAAGGTCCCTGGCTATTATCCTTATGGACTCAACCACTCTCTCCACGCCCTTCGGCCCTATGATAAGCAGCGGCTCCGTCCTCTCGGCGTTCCCCATCGTAAGCAGCATTCCGGGCAATCCGGATATGTGGTCGGCATGGAAATGCGTAAAAGCAATCACATCAATAGGCTTGGGGCTCCATCCTTTTTCCTTAAGAGCTATCTGGGTTCCTTCACCACAGTCCACCAAAATGCTGTGTCCGTTATATCTCATCATCATGGCTGTAAGCCATCTGTTAGGCAACGGCATCATTCCGCCGGTACCGAGCAGACATACTTCAATCATCGCCCGTTAACTCCCTCTTGTAATTCTCTCTCCGCCTGTGACTGTCTTAAATACTCAGGGGCAAAATCGGCCGCACTGACATATTGTCCTTCTCTATATAACTTGGCACCCAGACGACCGACCGAAACCGCACTCTGTCTGTTCATACCTGCCGGAGCATATATGTGATCCACAGTAAGCTTTTCGTCCAATATATCCTTAAATACGGGCACTCCGTCCCCTAGGAAAAGAACTTCTGTCTCGTATTTATTAAGTCTTGATATAACTTCTTCTATGGATACGGCACATTGCTCCATTACGGTCTTAAGTTCCGTACCTTCATTCTTATATATACCCGTATAGGTCTGTCCGCGCCTTGCATCCATGATTGGGCAGATATATCCTCCGTATCCGAAACAGTTGGCTGCAAGCCCGTCCACCGTGGGAACGGGAATAACCGGGATATTAAGTGCACTCGCTATTCCCTTGGCAGCCGCACCGCCTATTCTGAGTCCCGTAAAAGAACCGGGACCTGCTGCAACAGCCACAGCCTCAGTATCTTTCTTTTCAAGTCCGGTGATGCCGTATATCGCATCTATCATCGGAAGAAGGGTCTCGGAATGCGTCTTTTTAAGGTTGACCGTATATTCCGCAATCGCTATGTCGTTTTCCTTATCTATCAACGCCACCGAAGCCGTAAGCCCGGAGCTGTCTATACTTAATATCATTGCTTATTGCCTTATCTTAACTTTTTCCGAACTCATATGAGTCGATATCATCTCTATTACGTCGTAACGCTTCTGTCCGGGATCTTTCTTGGGAAATACCCATGCACTCTTCGGACCCGTGTAGAGTAAAATGCTCTGATTGGTCGCACGTGCCTTAATCATCTTGTCCCATTCAACCTTAAGACTCTCATCTCCCGCCGTTACGGTCACACCTTCTTCATCAAGCATGTAATGAAGCGGGTTCTTATACACGGGATTGAGCTTTATCGGCTTAACGGAGTTCATATATAAAACTACCGGACTGTAAAGTATGATTACCAAACCCGCAACAAGATATGCAGGCTGTCTGTATGCGGCAAAGAGGATCAAAAACAGAGTTCCGACCGCTGTGCCGACTATTCCGGCGGTTCCTGAATACGTATGGTACATATTGTAGTCATATAACGAAGAAGCCGTCATCTGAACATCGAATTCACATTTCATATTTTTACTCCGAAAATATATGTTCATATGCCTTAAACAGCACATAGTTGGGCATAATAATACATACTACCCTAAATTACAATTATAACGGAAAACCCCGCAATCCACAAGGAATATTTACGGTATTGCCAAATCGTAAAAGGCGCGATATAATAGGCTACGTTGCGGGACAGAATACAGTTATCTGTCCATAATAACTCGAGGCAGGGTGAGATTCCCGACCGGTAGTAATGACATGATTTTGATATGATCTGTCGAAATCTTTTGTCTGAGTCTACGACCCGCCAAAAGGCGGCTGATGCGGTGAGATTCCGCAACCGACGGTAAAGTCCGGATGGAAGAGGAGGATACAAATGAACACAGATCTTTTTACCACTGTAGCTGAGAACGCTATGTTCGTTCTCGAATTCTTAGGCATCGTCATTGCCGTTTTTCTCATCGCATACATATGTGAAAAATACGGACAGAAAAGAGACAACGAATCGGGCAAGACACCCGAGCGCATACTTACGACCAAAAAAGTCGTAGTTATCGGTATGTTTTCTGCGATAGCCACCGTATTAATGGTATTTGATTTCCCGGTACCCTTCGCTCCGCCTTTCTATAAGTTCGATTTTTCGGAACTTCCCGCTATGATAGCAGGTTTTGCATACGGACCTGTAGCAGGTGTTTTGGTGGAGTTTGTCAAGATTGTTCTTAAGGTACTGTTTAAGGGAACATCGACGGCATTTGTCGGAGAATTGGCCAATTTCGTTATAGGATGCGGTCTGATTCTTACATCATCAATCATATACCGAATCAACAAGACCAAGAAAACTGCAGTAATATCATGTATAGCCGGTACGCTTGTAATAACGATAGTCGGAACATTATTTAATGCCTTCTATCTGCTCCCTGCTTTCTGCAAGCTCTACGGTATGCCTATGGAAGCAATCATAGGCATGGGTACCAAGGTCAATGCGGGTATCAATTCCGTTACAACCCTTGTGCTGTTCGCCGTGGCACCGCTTAACCTCTTAAAGGGCGCAGTAAACAGTATCATAACACTTTTGGTATACAAGCACCTTCGTAAGCTGATCAAATAGTCTATAGACGAAAATAATCATACAAAAAGAGCCGACGTAATACGTCGGCTCTTCCTATTATCTTATATTCGATTATGATCTGGCTTTAAGCTCCATTGCATCTTCATTAAGCAAATCTACCATGCCGTTGATATCCTGAACAATCGTCTGATTCTGCTCACTGACACAATGTGTCTCGGTAGCATGAGCCGTAACCTCTTCGGTAATGGATGATATGGTCTGAATGCTCTCCACAATCTCCTTATTGGCCTGTGCAAGTTCAGTAACAACATCAGAAAGATGTGAAGAATGCTCCGAGATATTGTCCACGTTCTCGGCAATGAGTCTGAAGCTTTCTGCAGTAGCTTCCGCACACTTGCTCTCCTCTGCACCCGTCTCAATAAGCTCATTGATGGTAGTTATCATTGTTCCTACCTGAGAAGTAATATCGTTAATCAGATTAACGATATTGTCGGTAGCTTCCGTGGTCTGACTTGCAAGACCTGATATCTCACTTGCAACTACGGCGAATCCTCTTCCCGCATCACCGGCTCTTGCAGCCTCAATCGATGCATTAAGTGACAAAAGACTGGTCTCTGAAGCCACGTTGGTAATAAGATCCGTTATTGTGTTCATCTTGGAAGTGGTCTCTTTGAATACGTCCAAAACAGCCGCCACATCTTTACCCGCACGATCGACCTGTTCGGTGTACTTGGTCATCTGCTCAATATTCCTCTGACCGTCGTTAACCGCATCATTGGCTGATGTGACATTGTCGTATATCGCCTTACTTGCTTCTTCGACATTGCCGATATGTGTCTGAATCTCTTCCGTCTTAACAAGCTGCCTCTGAACAGCATCGGCAGACTCGCCGGTACCCGTAGATACTTCCTCCATTGATGATACCGTCTGATCAACCGATGTCTGGAGACGCTCCATCTCGGTGCTTACGGTTCCAATCGTCTCGCTCATACGGGCCGATACACTGAGTATCTCATCCATAAGATCACGAGTCTTATTCTCCTGAAGCAAAAGTCTTGCCTTCCTTATCTCTTCAAATCTTATGGTTCCCTTGGATACTGCAATAAGATAGATAGTAATCATTATTGTTACAAGTACCTGAATCTCCAAAGTAGCTGTAACCGCAGCCGCATCCTCTGCCTTTGAAAGGGTGATTGCTGCACTTATGATATTCTCAAGACTCACCACTATACCCAGAATATATGTGGTCTTTAAATTATTAAACAGCGTAACCATGATCATCATGGGTATCGCATATGTGAACACAAGATCATTCTGCGCCGTAAACAAGAGGAAAGTATACAGAAGTCCGTATCCCAAAGCCGTTATATGCAAAACAGCCTCCGCCTCTTTATTGGCGTTATATACTATCCAGTTAACTGCCACAGGTCCCATGGCGAATAATATCGTAAGTGCGATATATCCTACTGTTCTTGCCCCTTTAAAGACCTCAAGCACATATGCGGCACACATTATCGTACAAATAGCAGTATGTGCGATTATTATCGACTTATTGGCTATAGCTGTCTCAGACTGTGCCGCCAAAACTTCCAGTTCCTTCAAGTCCTGCTTGGTAGTTGTATTCTCCGACATATCATCCCTCCATCATATAAGCTGTTCATCGAATCTGTTCCAAGTAACTCAAAATATAAATATATTGTATCAAAAAAGCACATCAACCGCAAGATATGCGACATCGATGTGCTATTCCGCAATGATTATGTCAATATTCTCTCCCTTGCCTCCGTCAACGCCCGCGATGTTCATATAATATTCCGTAAGCGTCATGCCCATATAAGGCTCTATATAGACTAACGCAACTCCAAGGCTTAACAATCCAAGCAAAATGATCGGAACAAAGCTTAATACAAGGTACAGATATGTTCCCAATCTGCCTTTCATCATATCACGGCTTTTCTGTATTACACCCATTGCGCTTTCATCCGGATAGTCAAGCATCACATAAAAACACTGCGCCGTAACCAGCCGTACGTAAATCGAACCTATAAGGCCGAGTATAATGAATATAACGAGCATAAACGTAAGCGGTATGTTGTGACTGTTAACAAGGCTGTTCTCCAATTGCTCGCCAAGACCTATCGACGGGTCAATTCCCCCACCCTTATATATGAGCACAATAAGAGTAATAAATGCCGGTATCAGGAACAGTATACATTTGACAGCAATTAAAAACTGTACGATTATCGCTTTGTCGGCATGTCCCTTAAAGCCCTCAAAAATATCGGTTATCTTAACCGGATCCTTACAGGCTATCTTCATGTACATTGCCTTCTCGCCCACGGTAAATACGGCTCCGATAAGCCCCGTTATTACAGAGATGGCAAAATACATAATCATACCCGTCACGGAACTTTGATCAACTACTTCCGCGGATATGCTTCCGACAATAAAATATATAAGCTGCACGATAAGTATGGCACCGAGCATGACCGTATACTTACCAAGCAGCTTCTCCCTTGCAATGCCTTTAAAATTGTTCTTAGGTCTGCAGTTCATTGGTAATCAAGCCTTTATATCAAAATTCATTCCGGCCAGAAGGCCTCTGTCTTTATCCTTAAGATTCTTAACGTACGGATTCTCTTCATTGCCGTACTTGATCTTCGTCGTAGTGGTTCCGCCGGATACATACGTTCTTCCGCATTCCGGACAAATGGATGTATGTATAGCCACACTGGCCTGCAATACTTTGCCGTTGTTCTGCGCAGCTTTCTTGTACGCATTGGATACATGCTCATTCTCATGAGCTCTGACTGCTGCTCCCGCCGATTCGGGAGATATATGCTGGGCAGTCTTAAAAGATACATTACCTTCGTCGGAGCCGTCCTGATACTTACGTTCCTTACAAGTCTCACACTCAGCCGGAGACGACTTCTTACCGGGCTGAACCTTGGTGGATTCTCCCGGATTAAGTATCGGCTTAACCTTACCGGCATCTTCAGAACCGCCCAAAGGCTTTACAGATCCGTCTATACCCGCACCGTTACCAAAGGCTGTACCAAAAGTACCGCCCACAGTATTATTCATGCCGTTATATCCCGTCTTATATCCGACGAACGGATCCCAGCCTACAGGTACCATACAGACCTCCATGTCTTCCTACCCATATCATACAATAGTACTATTATCATTATAACTCATTAACGCATAGCTTTGCAATCCCGTATCGGTCTTATCATCCTCTTCTTTATCATCCTCTTCTTTATCCTCATCCTGTGCGGGCTTAAGAGGATCGTTTGAGTTATACTTCGAAAGGTTATACGGGAGATTCTTGTATTCAAGATCAAGCGACCCGTCCAACATGTCTTTATACATATCATCCCAGGTCTGTCCGTAGGTGTCTTTAAACAGCTCATTGAGACTATTTTTAAAAGACCCGTTTGAAAACAAAAAAGTCACCGCAACCGCAATCATGACCGCATCAACCGCTATGGCCACTATGCCCGTTGCAATGGCATTCTTGGCTTTGACATGCATATTACCGTCTCTGTCTCTTGATAAAAGCGCCAGGACTATGGCCGTCGCTCCTAAGATTAAAGCCGGATAGATAAGCATCGTAAACAGCGACACAACGGCAAGCACTCCCATTGTACTTGCGGCCTTGGCCATGGAATTGGGCATAACCGTACCCGCAGGGATACTGCCGTCACCTCTTCCCGTCTCCTGCTCTGCGCTGCTTCCGGGTTTTCTCACATATGGACTGTTCTGTTCATAATCCCACATAATGTCTATTTGCCTTCCGCACCGCCGTTATTGATATACTTAAGGTATCCGCCTATAAACGGATCCAAAGCTCCGTCCATTACTGCGTCCACGTTACCGCTCTCAACACCCGTACGAAGGTCTTTTACAAGCTTGTACGGCTGGAATACATAGGATCTTATCTGGTTGCCCCAGCCTATCTCGGTAACCTCGCCTCTGATATCATCCAGCTTCTCTTTATTTTCCTCTAACTTAAGCATATACAGCTTGCTCTTAAGCATCTGCATAGCCTTGTCCTTATTCATATGCTGGCTTCGCTCATTCTGGCACTGAACTACTATTCCCGTAGGCAGGTGAGTGATACGAATAGCGGATGAAGTCTTATTGATATGCTGACCGCCCGCTCCGGAACTTCGGTACGTATCCACCCTGATATCGTCATCATTGACTTCTACGTCAAGATCCGCATCTATCTCGGGCATTACATCAAGCGAAACAAAAGATGTCTGCCTCTTGCCCTGTGCATTAAACGGCGAAATACGAACAAGTCTGTGAACGCCTTTTTCCGACTTTAAGTATCCGTATGCATTCTCTCCGTTTACCTGGAATGTGACCGATTTGATTCCCGCTTCGTCTCCATCCAGATAATCAAGTACTTCTAACGAATAGCCCTTCTTCTCGGCCCATCTTGTATACATACGGTAAAGCATTGCCGCCCAGTCACAGCTTTCGGTACCGCCGGCGCCGGCATTAAGCTTAAGAATCGCATTATTCTTATCAAACTCTCCGGATAACAGCGTGCTTATACGGATATCCTCAAGCGCTTCCGTAAAAGCGTCCAGTTCTGCACGAATCTCGGGAATCAGACTTTCGTCCGCCTCCTCATAACCCATCTCTATAAGGGTCTCTATATCCTCATACTGAGTCTTGAGATTCTCGATGGTCTCCACGGTATCCTTCATATTCTTAAGATCCTTCATCTTTGCATTCGATGAGTCGGGATCGTCCCAGAACCCGGGAGCCTCCATCTCTCTTTCCAATTCTTCTATTCTGGCTTTTTTGACATCAAGACCAAGAGACGCTTCTATCTCAGCAAGCGGCTCTTTGAATTTAGTCAGTTCGCCTTTCATCTGGTCAAGTTCTACCATAATCAAAACCTATAAAATCTGTATTATACAAGCATACGTCCGTGACACTGCTTGTACTTCTTGCCGCTTCCACAAGGGCAGGGATCGTTGGGATATACCTTGCCTTCGATTCTCTTAACGGGCTGCTTGGCAACCGAGTCATCCTTATTGGTTCCGGTAACCTTTGCAACCTGCTCACGTTCTACCTTTTCTTCGACTCTTACATGGCAAAGAAGCTTAACCGTCTCTTCTCTGATGGCATCGGTCATATCATCAAACATCTCATAACCGCTCATCTTGTATTCGACAACGGGATCTCTCTGTCCGTATGCCTGAAGTCCTATACCCTGTCGCAACTGATCCATATCGTCGATATGATCCATCCACTTACGGTCAATAGTCTTAAGCAGGATAACTCGCTCAAGTTCTCTTATCATCTCAGCCTGAGGGAACTCAGCCTCTTTAGCCTCATAGAACTTGACTGCTTCTTCCTTAAGCTGCTGCTTTAATGCGCCCTTATTCTTTACGCTGAGTCTGTCCAAAGTGATGGGCTCAAGCGGGATGATAGGCAGAAGCTCCGTATTAAGATCCTTAAGATCCCATTCTTCCGGCTTATTGTCCTCACCGATTGTATTGTCCACGGTATTCTCAACAATATCCTGAAGCATCTTGTAGATAACGTCTCTCATGCTCTCGCCGTCAAGCACTCTGCGGCGCTCCGCATAGATTATCTCTCTCTGCTCATTGTTAACACGGTCATACTCAAGAAGGTTCTTACGTATGCCGAAGTTGTTCATCTCTATCTTCTTCTGGGCATTCTCTATCGCATTACTCAACATCTTATGCTCGATTTCCTGCCCTTCGGGAATACCTAATGTATTGAACATATTGATCAGTCTCTCCGAACCGAAGAGTCTCATCAGATCGTCTTCCAAAGATATATAGAATTTTGATTCTCCGGGGTCACCCTGACGACCCGAACGACCTCTTAACTGATTGTCGATTCGTCTTGACTCATGTCTCTCCGTACCGATTATCTTAAGTCCGCCCAAACTCTTGACTTCATCATCAATCTTGATATCAGTACCACGACCTGCCATGTTGGTGGCGATCGTTACCTTGCCCTTGCCGCCGGCATCAGCTACAATCTCAGCTTCAAGTTCATGGAACTTGGCATTCAGCACCTTATGCTCAATGCCCTGCTTACGGAGCATATTGGACAATTCTTCACTAGCCTCGATGGTAATCGTACCTACCAAAACGGGCTGACCCTTTAAGTGAGCTTCCTTAACCGCTTCAACAATGGCATTTAACTTCTCACGCCTTGTCTTATATACGGCATCCTGATGATCTATACGTATTACGGGACGGTTGGTCGGAATAACGATAACGTCCATCTCGTATATATCTCTGAACTCGTGCTCCTCGGTAAGAGCCGTACCGGTCATGCCGGCCTTTTTCTCAAACTTATTAAAGAAATTCTGGAAAGTGATTGTAGCAAGCGTCTTGCTCTCACGCTTAACCTTGACGTGCTCCTTAGCCTCTATGGCCTGATGAAGTCCGTCCGAATATCTTCTTCCGGGCATTATACGTCCGGTAAACTCGTCAACTATTAAAACCTGATCGTCCTTTACAACGTAATCCTGATCCTTAAACATAAGATTATGAGCTCTCAAAGCCAGGATAATATTATGCTGTATTTCGATATTCTCGGGATCAGCCAGGTTCTCTATATGGAAGAACTGCTCAACCTTTGCAACACCCTGCTCGGTTAAGTTAAGGTTCTTATCCTTCTCATTGACGATAAAGTCTCCGGTTTCTTCCTGTACAACACCCATGATGATATCCATCTTGGAAAGATCCTCGACATCGTCTCCTCGCTGCATCTGACGTGCAAGTATATCGCAAGCTTCATACAGCTTTGTTGACTTGCCGCTCTGACCGGAAATGATAAGAGGAGTTCTTGCCTCATCGATAAGTACCGAGTCAACCTCGTCTATGATACAGTAGCTTAACTTACGCAACACGAGCTGTTCCTTGTAGATGACCATGTTGTCTCTTAAGTAATCAAAGCCCAACTCATTATTGGTAACATATGTTATGTCGCATCCGTATGCTTTCTGTCTCTCTTCGGGAGTCATTCCGGCAAGCACAACTCCGACATTTAATCCGAGGAAATTGTGCACCTGTCCCATAAGTTCGGCATCACGCTTTGCAAGATAATCATTGACGGTGACGATATATACGCCCTCACCTTTAAGTGCATTAAGATATGCCGGACAGGTAGATACAAGGGTCTTACCTTCACCTGTACGCATCTCTGCGATACGTCCCTGATGAAGTATGATACCACCTATAAGCTGCACCCTGTAATGTTCCATTCCGAGGACTCTGGCCGCTGCCTCTCTTACTGTCGCAAAAGCTTCGGGCAAAAGATCGTCAAGGGTCTCTCCAGCTGCCAGTCTGTCCTTGTACTCTCTGGTCTTGGCTTTTAATTCGTCATCACTCATCTCCTTAAATGTCGGTCTGAGCGCCTCTATCTTGTCTACTATCGGATATATTCGCTTAAGTTCTCTCTCGCTGTGTGTTCCGAAGAGTTTATCAACTATCTTACTCATAGTTCTCCTTGATTTCCGGATATTTAATCATAAATTAATATTTCTTGGCTTCTTCCTCGCCGTTTAATACTCTTAAGCCGCCCTGTGCAAGCGCAAGAAGTTCGTCCTCACCGGGATATACCGTGAAGGGAGCTATCCACTCGCAGGCTTCCTTAAGTCCGGCTACAACAGCCTTATCATATGCGATTCCGCCGGTAACAACTATGGCATCAACCTTACCCTTTAATACACAGGCCATTGAACCTATGTCCTTAGTAACCTGATATATGAATGCATCTCTTACGGCCTTGGCCTTCTCATCGCCGGCATCAACCATCTTGTCAACATCACGCATATCGTTGGTTCCGACATATGCGTTAAACCCGCCGCCGCCGACAAACTTCTTATATACTTCGGCTTCCGTGTATTTTCCTGAGAAACACATCTTAATAAGTGCTCCGGAAGGAACGCTTCCTGCTCTCTCGGGTGAGAATGCGCCGTCTCCGTCAAGTGCGTTGAACACGTCAACTACCTGACCCTTAAGATGAGCACCTACGGATACTCCGCCGCCCATATGTACTACAACAAGGTTAAGGCTGTCATATGACACACCCTTTTCCTTGGCATATCTCTTGGCAACAGCCTTCTGATTAAGTGCATGGAACACACTTGTACGGGGAAGTTCCGGAACGCCCGAATATCTTGCAACGTCGCTTAACTCATCTACAACAACGGGATCTACGATATAGCTGGGAACTCCGATCTCATCACCTATCTCACGTGCAAGGATTCCGCCTAAGTTAGAAGCATGCTGTCCCTGCTTTCCGATTTCAAGATCATGTAAAAGGTCATCCGTAACTTCGTAAGTACCGCCGGGAATGGGCTTAAGCATTCCGCCTCTGCCGACTACCATGTTAAGAGACTTGATATCAAAGTTCTTCTCCTTAAGAAGATTAACTATGATCTCCTTACGGAAATCCTTCTGATCTACAATTGTCGCATATCTTCCGATTTCTTCCGTAGAATGGCGGAGTGTCTCCTCAAACAAAAGATTCTCATCTTCAAAAACACCTATCTTTGTTGAAGTTGAACCGGGGTTTATAATAAGACTCTTAATACTCATATATTCATCCTTTCTTAATCTCTGTCCGTAAATGTACTGGCGTATACAAACCGTTCTTACAGTCTGCTTGATACAAGTGCAGCAAGTGCAATTGAATTAACCTTTACATCAACCGTATCCGATCTTGAAGTCAGGATAACGGGAGCCTTAGTACCTGTAAGGATGTTACCGTTCTTGCAGGGAACCATGTGAACGATGGCCTTGTATGTAAGGTTACCGGCATGTATGTCGGGGAATACGAGAATATCCGCATCTCCGGCTACTCTTCTGTCGAGTGCACCCTTCTCCTCAGCCGCCTCTTTGTAAAGCGCGATATCCAAAGACAAAGGTCCGTCGACTATACAGTCCTTGATCTCGCCGGCTTCGTTAAGACGTGTGAGTTCTGCGGCATCAAGTGTAACAGGCATCTTCTCGTTAACAGTCTCAAGTGCTGCAAGCGCTGCAACCTTGGGCATCTCTACACCGCATGCCTTGGCAACGTCTACCGTATACTCTATCATGCACTTCTTATCCTCAAGTGTGGGATAAGGCATGAAAGCAACGTCAGTGAAGAATAAAAGTCTGTCTATTCCGGGTATCTCGAACACACAAACATGTGAAAGAGGCTTACCGGTACGAAGGCCGACCTCTTTATTAAGTACGCTCTTAAGGAATGTTCCTGTAGGCAGAAGGCCCTTCATGTACATATCAGCTTCTCCGTCATGTACAAGCTTAACCGCCTTTAATGAAGCCTCAACGATATCCTTCTCATCTATCACTCTGTAATCGTCAAGATTCATACCGATCTTTGAAGCAATCTTTGCTATCTCGTCTGCGTCACCAACAAGGATTGAATCTGCGATTCCTCTTTCCTTTGCAACCTTTACCGCCTCGAGCACCGCTTCGTCCTGTGCCACAGCAACCGACAGCTTTTTAAGGCCTGCCTGACCCACCTTAGATAATAAGTCGTCGAATGACTTACTGTTAGAATTACTCATTTTGTCACATTCCTCCGTTTTATAATTAATTTGTGATTAAATATATGTACAAATCCGGGTGCTTTTCACAGACACCGTACCCTCTATATTAGCACTAAAACGGCTTTTTTTCAATCATTATGTCAAGAGAATAAGTCTTGCTTTTAGGCTTTTTTTCCTATATACTCAATATACTTGGTTTAATGGGTTCACGAAAGGAAAAGCATATGCCCGGTACAGATTCCATTTTACGTTTTTGCAGAGCATTGTTGGTTGATGACAAGGTCAGCATGGAGAATTTCTCCAAGGCCGCTGCTTTATACTGTAAAGATTATGATTTGGCCAAGGTTGTGCTTGCCACCGATATACCCGACGGATCTCCGCGTTCTATGGGTATGAATTCACCAAAGGGTCCCGTTAAACCTTCTACGGTTCACAAGGAGCTGATCATATACGAAGATCCCGATATAACAGAATACGGCGAACCTATAAGACAAGGCTATAAGATCGGCGATGTCGGCAAGGCCGACTCCCTCTCATATCCTAAAAAGGGCAAAGAATACACCGAGGCAGAGCTTAACGAGATTGAGATTATTCAGGCCATGTCCTTTTACTATTTCGGCCGCATAAGGCTGGAAGAGACTATACAAAAAAGCGCCATGACTCAGTATCTGACCGGTCTTCCCAATTCCGGCGGTTATATGGCAAGAGTATCCGAAATCTTTAACAGCGGGAACATCGGCAATTATGACGCATATTATATCAATGTCAAAGGATTCGGCATGGTAAGCAAAAAGTTCGGCTTCCGTCAGGGTGACGAAATGATACGTCAGTTTGCCCACGCGATTGCCGGTTTTGCTTCTGAGGATGAGATAGTTGCGCATTTAGGCGGAGATAACTTCGTTGCACTTGTAAAAAAGGCGCACTATGCTGCTTTTGTAGCTATGCTTTCCGAAGTTACGGTTCATGCCGTGCAGGGCGATAAGACGGTAGATGTCAAGCTTGGAACCACTATAGGTGTATGGCATATCGATAAGGATATGAGAGAGTTAAGTGAACTCATCTCACTTCCCGCCATAGCGCTGAATGCGGCCAAGAACGTGCTCCATCAGCCAATATGTCATGTATCGGATGAGCTGTTATATCAGGTGTCCGAGCAGAAGCGTGTTTTGGAAAGGTTCCCCGCCGCAATTCGCAACAGAGAGTTTGTACTTTTCTATCAGCCCAAAGTTGATTCCAAGACCAATATGCTTGCAGGTGCCGAAGCTTTGGTAAGATGGCAGGGCTCTGACGAGATTATTCCGCCCGGCGCTTTTATACCGATACTTGAGCGCGAAGGCGCAATAAGAGCTTTAGATCTTTATGTGCTTGAACAGGCCTGCATGGATATCAGAAAATGGATTGATATGGGACTTGAACCCGTACAGGTTTCGGTCAATATATCCCGTAAGGATCTTGACGACCGTACCCTGCCTTTCCAGATATGTGACATGATTGACAGATATAAGCTTGATCATAACCTTATTCAGATAGAGATTACGGAGACCACCGACGAAACGGAACACGGCATCATGGCTGATTTCTTAAGCAAACTCTATGATATGGGTATCTCAACCGCCATCGATGACTTCGGTTCGGGATATTCTTCACTAAGTACATTGCGCAATTTCAAGATATCAACACTTAAGATAGACCGTTCGTTTATTAACAACGATACTTTCTCCAAAAATGATGAGATCATCTTATCCGATATAATACACATGGCCGGGATGTTAGGTGTCGAGGTCATAACAGAGGGTGTAGAAAGACCGGATCAGCTTGAATTCATGCAGAAAGTCGGATGTAATCTCATCCAGGGATTCTTATATGACAGACCTCTTCCCACAGATGTATTCACCGAAAGACTTAAGGATAAGGTATACAACATCAGCTTTTAATACTGTAATTGCATCCGTCGACACAGTCGATTAAATGTTTTACCGTCATCTTGGTTAAAAGCTGCAACAGTTCCTGAATCTTTATATCTTCCATTTCACTGAGTTCATAGAATATCTCGCTGACGGATTTCGGAGTATAATCCAAAACTCCCAGAACTTTTCGTTCTCCGGCCGATAAAAATTTACATACGTTTCCTTTTGCCGCTTCAAAGACTGCTATTTTGTCACTGTTGCGGCTTTTTTCATCGATATCCTCTACACCTGTTATTTTTCCTTTTTTGCTTTCATATCTGCCCAGAAATTCATCTATAAATTCATAAGGCCTGACAGCCGGATAGGCACCATCATATATAAGCCTGTTACAACCGTAGCTTAACGAATCAGTCACTCTTCCCGGCAGGGCATATATCTCCCTTCCCTGTTCAAGTGCCATATTCGCCGTAATAAGAGTCCCGCTTCTTTCTCTTGCTTCTATTACAAGCAATGCATCCGCCAACCCTGAAATTATACGATTTCGAAGCGGAAAATGCTCCGCCCTTGCCGGTATGCCGGGAGGATATTCACTTATTATTCCGCCGCTGTCCATAAGCTTTACATACAACTCCTTATTCTCTTTCGGATAACATATATCCACTCCGCATCCCAGTACCGCATATGATTTTCCGCCAACCGATACGGCCGCCTGTTGCGCCATTCCGTCTATCCCGCGCGCCATTCCGCTGATTACCTGTATACCCGCTGCCGCAATTTCTCTTGCGAATTCTCTGGCCATCTGTCTGCCGTATCCCGAACAGTTCCTTGCTCCGATTATGGCTACCGACGGTATGTTATCATCCGGCAGACTGCCTATATAGTACAGTTCGGCCGGACTTCCCGACAATTCCTTAAGATGCATCGGATAGCCCTCATCCTTTTTCGTAATATGTAATATATCTCTCTTAATAAGTTCATTTTCAGTATTAACCACTATTATACCTCCGTCCGTTATATATAAATCCTATCCTCTGTAGCAAACAGCCTCGCTTAAATGTGAGACTTTTATATCACTGCAGCCGTCCAAATCGGCTATGGTACGGGCTACTTTAAGTATCTTGTGATAAGACCTGGCGGTCAGATCCATGGCATCGTATATATCCTTCATATATTCTTTTTCTTCTTTCCCCAGTTCGCAGTATTTATCGATTTCGGAAGGTGAAAGTTCGCTGTTGTAACGTATTCCCGTACCTTTATATCTTTTTTTCTGTATTTCAATCGCCTTCAGCACATCGGTCTTTATATCCTCACTGGATAAAGCTTTTTTCCGCCCTCTGTCGGCACCGTCTTCTCTTATTACCCTCTCCGCATCCAGCCTTGAAACCGATGCTATTATATCTATCCTGTCTCTTATGGGACCCGATATCCTGCTTCGATACCTTGCTATTGCATGCTCGGGGCAGTTGCATTTATTCCTGTCGGGATAATAGCCGCACGGACACGGATTTGCGGCCGCAACCAGCATAAAATCCGCCGGAAACACAAAGGATGTCTTTGCCCTTACGACCTGTATACTTTTGGATTCAAGCGGTTCTCTTAAAGCTTCTATGCTCTCTCTTGAAAATTCGGGAAATTCGTCTAAAAAAAGCACTCCTCTGTGTGCCAGAGACATGATGCCGGGTCGCGGATTGATGCCGCCTCCGGTTAAAGAAGAAACTGTGGCCGTATGGTGAGGTGCCATAAACGGCCTTGTTCTGATATATGGTCTGGATCTGTTAAGCAGGCCCGAAACGCTGTATATGGATGATACTTCCAGGCTTTCAGCCATATCCGGCTCGGGCATTATGGTTGCCATTCTTTTAGCAATCATCGTCTTTCCCGCTCCCGGCGGACCTATCATCATCATATGATGAAAGCCTGCAACGGCTACAGTGGCTGCTCTTATACATGCTTCCTGTCCTATGATATCCGCAAAATCATCTTTTGGCTCCTTTTCATCAGCAGACAGATTCTGCCCTCGGACCAGATAGTGATCTGCCATGGTATTCGGGCTTTTAAGAATTGACATTACGGATACCATATTGTCTGCAACGATTATGTTCATGCCTTCAACATATGCGGCCTCATCGGCATTGTCGGCAGGTATGACACAACATGTTATCCCTTTGCCATATGCCTCCGTGAGTATCGGAAGAACTCCGTTTACGGCCTTAAGATCTCCATTAAGTCCCAGTTCACCCAGAACAATCATATTTTCTAGTGCCGTATCGGGTATTAATCCCAGCGTATTCAATACGCCTACAGCTATGGGCAGATCATAGGCTGTACCGGACTTATGGATATGAGCAGGTGAGATATTGACGGTTATTTTCACCGGCGGTATCTCGATTCCGCAGTTTTTCAGTGCGACTTTTACTCTCTCTCTGGCCTCCTTCACTTCATTGGACAGTCTTCCGACCATCTCAAAAGAAGGCAGACTTTTAGACACATCGATCTCAACGGACGAAATGTAGCTTTTTATGCCGCATAATCCGCCCGAACAAACAGAAGAATACATATAACCCTCCAAATTCTTTCAATCAATATGCTGTTGTAATGAATGGGTAATATCCCGAAACGGAACGATGTGCCCTTATGTATTCGATAGGCTGATATTAACTCATAGAATTCTGTGTGTCAACAACAAAAAGCGAACCGGCAAAGCCGGTCCGCTGTAATATCAATTACCGTATATTACTTAACCTTATGACTAGAACAGCTTGTTCTCCATCGCATCGGGATCAACCGCAAACTGTACGGCAGTTTCCTTGCTGATTCTGTTAGCGAAGTAAATCTGCTGTATGCAGTCATCCATCGTAATCATACCCATCTTACGGTTGGTCTGCATTACACTTGTAAGCTGATGCGACTTACCTTCTCTTATAAGGTTCTTAACCGCATTGGTGGTGTGAAGTACTTCAAATGCAGCAACTCGGCCGTTACCGTCCGATGTGGGCATGAGCTGCTGAGAAATAACAGCCTCAAGCACGTTAGCAAGCTGAACTCTGATCTGCTGCTGCTGATGAGGCGGGAACACGTCGATAACACGGTCTACTGTTGATGCAGCGCCGATTGTATGCAGCGTTGAAAGCACAAGGTGACCTGTCTCGGCTGCGGTGATGGCAACTGAGATCGTCTCAAAGTCTCGCATCTCACCGACAAGAATAACATCCGGGTCCTCACGAAGCGCAGCTCTTAAGGCATTGGCATAAGACTGGCTGTCAAGACCGATTTCTCGCTGGTTAACGATTGACTTGTCATGTCTGTGCAGATACTCGATAGGATCCTCCAAAGTGATGACATGCGCATCTCTCTGGTGATTAATCCTGTCAATAATAGCCGCAAGTGTTGTTGACTTACCTGAACCTGTAGGACCCGTTACAAGAATGAGACCTCTCTTACGGTTGTACAAATCTATAACAGATTCCGGAACGCCCAACGACTCGGGTGACGGAACGTCGGAACTAACCAATCGAAGCGCCATGGCACAGGTACCACGCTGTCTGAACGCATTGACACGGTAACGTCCCAATTCAGGAAGCGAATATGAGAAGTCATGCTCACCCTTTTCCGTAAATTTCTGGATCTGCTGATCGTTCATTATGCTGTAAAGCAATTCCTTGGTGTCATCAGGCATCAGTCTGTCGTACTCCATAGCCATAAGTCTGCCGTTGACACGCATTTTGGGAGGAACACCAACCGTGATATGCACGTCCGAAGCTCCTGCCTCAACCGCTACCCTGAGCACCTGTTCAATAGTAAAATTTGCCATTCTCCCTCCTTATTACGGCGATATATATAACCCCTTAGCCGTAAGTTTAACAAAATAAAAAACCGCGTGATGACGGTCACGCGGTAAGAGTTCATGTGCTTAGTTCTGTTATGCCATCTGGTTAACAGCCTTGCTCAGACGGGATACCTTTCTTGATGAAGTATTCTTATGATATACTCCCTTAGAAGTAGCCTTGTCTATAGTAGCTGTGGCCTCGACTAAAGCTTCTGCAGCTGCTGTCTTGTCACCGGCTTCGATTGCCGAATATACCTTCTTTACAGAAGTCTTAACACCTGACTTGATAGCCTTGTTACGCTCTGCATTAGCGTTCGATACTAAGATTCTCTTCTTAGCGGACTTGATATTAGCCAAGATCTCCACCTCCTAACGAATTCAATGTAAGTAAGTGTAGGCAATCCGGACACGGACGTTTTGCCACACGCAAATGTTATTGTATGTCACAAAAGCCCATAAGTCAATAGGAAATTTGGATTTCTTGTCGCCCGCCTGTATGTAACCACCATCGTTACTATAATATCACTTATATATAGGTTCAGTCCAGCAAAAAGTTGGATAAAACGACATTACTTACGTCAATTCCGTAATCCGTCAGTTTAAACATATCACCATTCTTTATCATAAGCCCGTCTTTGATAAGCTTTTCAAGCACCGGACCGTATACGCTGTCTATGTCGGCGCCGAATTTTTCGGCAAATCTTTTGATACTGACACCGTCCGTACGCCGAAGACCCAGGTACATATATTCTTCCATCTTGTCTTTGACGCTTAACAGACCGACTTCCTCATGAAGCCTTTCGTCCTTGATTAAATCATCAGGGTTGGGCCCAAATTGACTCAAAATGCCCTTTTCTTTGCCATACGCCGAAAGATATTCGGACATATCCGAAAGATTCTTATATCTGTATCCGCAAAAGTATGAAGAAGCTCCGAGCCCCACGCCGATGTATTCGCCCCCCGTCCAGTACACATTATTATGTTTGCATTCATAATCTTCCCTTGCATAATTGGATATCTCATACCGGTGATAACCCGCTTCACCAAGCACGCATCGCGTCATGTGATACATCTCCCTTTCATCGTCCTCCGAAGGGAGGTTTTTACCCGCTATGACATTTGTGTCACAATCGAATAAATCGTGGAATTTAGTACCTTCTTCGATGATGAGGCTGTAAGCGGATATATGCTCCGGGTCGGTGTTGACTATTTCAGTCAGCGTTCTTTTGTAGGACTCAATATCCTGTCCCGGAATTGCACTCATAATATCAATATTTATATTATCAAAGCCCGCTTTGCGTGCATCAGAATATGTCAAATTGAAGCGATTAAAATCATGTATCCGACCCAGCGTTTTAAGTTCACTGTCAACAGCAGACTGAAGTCCTATACTTAATCTGTTGATTCCGAGTTTTTTAATATCCTTTAGTTTGTTAAGATCCAGGGTTCCCGGATTACATTCAAGGCTTATTTCAGCGTCCTTTGATACCAAAAACCCCGCATTCAGCGAAGACATTATCTTATCAAGCTGTTCTGTGGTGAGCAAAGACGGCGTTCCGCCGCCGAAGAAGACCGTAGAAACGGTATTATCCCCGTTCTTTCCTGATATATCGGAATACAGGCTTATTTCCCTGCAAAGCGCATCAACATATTCCTCCCTCACCTCATCAGAAGCCGGAAAAGAGAGGAAGTCGCAATAATCGCATTTCTTTATGCAAAAGGGAAAATGGATGTAAAATGAAATCATGAATTAATAATTGTACGGCGGGCATAAATCCCGCCGTATTAATACGTCAACAATTATTCTGAGTCAAGCTTAAGTACGGACATAAAGGCCTTCTGCGGTATCTCGACATTACCTATCTGTCTCATTCGCTTCTTTCCTTCTTTCTGTTTCTCCAAAAGCTTTTTCTTACGCGTGATATCACCGCCGTAACACTTCGCAAGGACATCCTTACGCATTGCCTTAACGGTCTCTCTGGCTATTATCTTGCCGCCTACTGCAGCCTGTATGGGTATCTCGAAAAGATGCCTCGGAATCTCATCTTTAAGTTTCTCGCACATCTTACGTCCGCGTTCATATGCGCTGTCAGCATGAACGATAAACGAAAGCGCATCAACTTCTTCACGGTTAATGAGTATATCAAGCTTCACAAGCGAACTCTTCTCATATCCCTTAAGTTCATAATCAAATGAAGCATATCCTCTCGACCTGCTCTTAAGAGCATCGAAGAAGTCATATATAATCTCATTAAGAGGCAGGTCGTATTTAAGAAGGACTCTGT
>JAEEGJ010008336.1_pt1 | contig 28657 bp, 22 predicted proteins | sample 8958761 | NCBI WGS metagenome assembly JAEEGJ01 (sample SAMN16246546, study PRJNA631951) | gut metagenome | biome: gut microbiome; feature: rumen; material: RS-attached | host: Bos | place: Iran: Karaj | collected 2018-10
GACTCGATGTTGTCCACGTCCTTCTTCTGCTTCTGGCGCTGCTTGATGTCGCGGTGCAATTCGCAGTACTTGGCGATCGGGTGGCCCCAGAATTCGCGGCCGCAGCCGGGTTCCTGACAGACTTTCAACTTGATACGCTTTTTCTTTTTGTACTTAGGTAATTGCATAAAAACCTCGAGTGTTAGGCGTAAAGATAGCAAAAAAGAATGTCATTGCGAGGAGCGAACGCGACGTGGCAATCCAAAAACTGTTAAAAAATCCCTGTTTTGCGGATTTTGGCGTGTATATAAGAGGAACCTTTCATAAAAGGATGCTGTTATATGCCCGTTACAAGAAAATCGAACCGCTGCATTTACCTGTGGATTTTACTCTGTGGCGCCCTTTGGAGCGCCCTGTTCGGCTTGCTTCTGTCGGCCTGCACCTACGATTCCGGTTGGAGTGGGGGCCCGGAGCCGGTCCGCGTTACGTTTTTAGATGTGGGGCAGGGGCTTGCCGTGCTGCTCGAAAACGAGGGGCGGTTTGCCCTGTACGACACGGGGCCCGACTCCGCCGGACTGATGGATACCCTTATGGCGAGGGGCGTCAAGTCGCTCGATTGGGTGCTGGTGAGCCACTTTCACCGGGACCACGGCGGTGGCTTTATGGAAATGGGGGCGGCTCTTAAGTCGGGCAAGTTACAGGTGGGTCGCCTTTTGGTGGGGCGGGACACCGCGGTGGGCTTCGTGAGCGATAGCGTTTATAAGGTGGCGCGGCGGTACAAGGTTCCTGTCGATACGCTGGAGCGCGGCGACACGGTGTATTTTGCCGAAGGCTTCAGGCTCGAATGCCTGTGGCCGGTAGGCTACGGGCGTTTTGGTGGAAATCGGGCGAGTGTGGTACTGATGGGTTCGATGGTGGGGCCGCAGGCGGGTCGCGAAAGTGCGTTCCTACTTACAGGCGACCTGGATACCGTCGGCGAAAATCGCCTAATGGAGCTGTCCCGCGATTTATCAGCGGACTTGCTGCAAGTCGGACACCACGGTTCCGCGGGCAGTAGCGGGCTTCAGTTCCTGGCGCAGGTGGCTCCCAAGTATGCTGCTATTGGTGTAGGCAAAAACAACCGCTACGGCCACCCCAAAGAAGAGGTGGTAAACAAGCTCCGCATTGTAACAGGCGATTCGTCGGCAGTGTACCGCACTGACTTGCACGGCAGTTTCAGCTTTGAAATGTGGCCCGGCGTCGGGCTTGTGGTTCCCTGAAATTAATCCCCGAAACCGACGCGGGCTTGGAAGTGGCAGCGGTTGGTGGTGGGGCTCTTTTCCATGTCGGCGTTCATGCCGAAGAATACGGCGTGATGGTTCGTATCCTTGAATCGGATAATGTTCACGTTCGCGCCGAGCGGTACCTGGTTTACGAAGTTCAGTTGCAGCGAGCGGATACCGCGTTCCTTGATTTCTTCTTTGCTCAGGCAATCCAGAATCCATTCCACGTAACGGCAGTGGTTTACGTGGTGGTTCAAGTCCAAATCGCTGTTGCGGGCATGTTCTGTATAAACTAATTGTGGGTCTTCGCCCATGGGCAGAACCTGTAACATTTCGGGCAGGGCGCTTTTTTCGAGCTGGATGGGGAAGGGGTAAGGGCTGTTGGAAGGTGGCTCGGCGAAGCCGGTCTTCAAGTTTACCAGAATCCAGGACGAGGTGCCTTCGGCCAAGGCGTGCCCCTGGCTATCCACGACGGCGTAGTCCTTCAGGACAACTTTGTCTTTGTAGATTTCCTTGATCCAGGTGGAAACTCTAAGCTCTTCTCCCATGAGCGGCGTGTGATTGATGCGAACCTTCATGCGCGTAATGGCCGAGGTGTAACCGGCCTTGATCATTTGCCACAGGCCAAATCCGTTCCGTTCGGCGTCGGCAATGGCGGCTTCTTCCATGAACTGGAACAGGCGCGACAGTTTAAGCCTGCCGTACTCGTCGCAGTCCGAAAAGCGGACGGTGAATTTGAGGTCTGTGATTTCGCTCATCATTTAGTGCTCCGTTTATCTATTTCCTTTTTTAATTTATAAATTTACAAATATGGATACACCTTTTTTTCGCCCTAGTCATATTCAGATTCCCGCTTTGTCGTCTTATAACGGTGAACTTCGCGTCCCGGGTTCCAAGAGTATTACCAACCGAGTGCTTTTGGTGTCTGCCCTTGCCGAAGGAACCACCCGTTTGCACAACTTGTTGAAGAGCGACGATACCCGTTACATGGGTGAGGCTCTCAAGGCGCTTGGAGTCAAGGCCGATATGACCGAAGATTTTACCGAAGCCGTTATCGAAGGCAACGGTGCCCCTATTGATGCTCCCTCTGTATTGGTAGAAAACGACAACTATGTGGCGGGCCTTTACCTGGGCAACGCAGGCACGGCTATGCGCTCCTTATGTGCTGCCTTGGCTCTCGGTCGCGGCGTATTCCACCTGAGTGGTGAAGAACGCATGAAGGAACGCCCTATTCGCGACCTGGTAGATGCGCTCCGCATGCTGGGCGCCGATATCGACTACATGGAAACGGATGGGTTCCCGCCTGTGTGCATTAACGCCCATGGCCTCAAGGGCGGTTCTGTCACGGTTCGCGGCAATATCTCTAGCCAGTACCTGACGGCGCTCCTGATTTGCGCCCCCTATGCGGAATCTCCGCTCCACATTCACGTGGAAGGCGAACTGATTTCTGCTCCGTATATTTTGCTCACGCTCGATGTCATGAAGCATTTCGGCATCGAAGTCAAGCATGCCGACCTTAAGGATTTTTATGTGCCCAAGGGCGTTTACAAGTCTCCGGGCGACTACATGGTAGAAGGCGATGCAAGCTCTGCCAGTTACCCCTTGGCCGCAGCGGCCATTGTGGGCGGCAAGGTGCGTGTGCTCGGCGTGGGTTCCGAATGCCGTCAGGGTGACATCGCCTTTGTCGAAGTCATCAAGAAAATGGGTGCGACGATCACCATGGGCCCCGACTGGGTGGAATGTGTTGGTCCTGAAGGCAAGCTTAAGAGCCTCGGCGAATTCAACGCCATCGAAATTCCCGATGCTGCCATGACGGTGGCGGTACTCGCCCTGTTTGCCGACGCCCCCATGACCATTTCGGGCATTGCCAGCTGGCGAGTCAAGGAAACGGACCGAATTGCGGCCATGGCGGCTGAACTCCGCAAGGTGGGCGCCGAAGTCCGCGAAACGACGGATTCCATTACGATTACGCCTCCGGAACACTTGCAGCCAGCAACCATCGAAACCTATAACGACCACCGCATGGCCATGTGCTTTAGCCTGGTTGCCTTGGGCGGCGTCCCCATCAAGATTATGGACCCCGCCTGCATCAACAAGACTTATCCGCGCTACTTTGACGACTTTTTGAAAATCGCTCAGTAACTAACGAATGGTTAATTAGTATCTTAGAATAGAATCCATGAAAAAGCATATTTTCGGCATCGCCCTGTTTTTGGTGAGTCTCGCCCTGTGCGGGACCGCTCAGGCTGTACCGGAACTGAGGGCCATGCCGACGCCCCCCGATACGCTGGTGCTTTGGGTCATGGATCAGGATATTAATGCGGGTACGGCGCTTCAAAAGTTGATGAAGAAGTACACGCGCCAGAGCGGGATTCCTGTCAAGATTCGGTTCCTGGATTGGGGCTCCGCTTTTGCCGAACTCAACAAGGTGCTTGTGAATGAGGCGGGCGAGGGTAACGACTACCCGGATGTGTTGCAACTGGGCTCGACCTGGGTGCCCTACTTTGCCAAGGCCGGCTTGATTAAGCCTGTTGACGAAATGATAGACGCGGTCGATACCAGCCGTTTTTATCCCGAGGCAATGAAGTCTGCCCATATCGGCCGCGATTCCGTGGTTTATGCAATCCCGTGGTTCCTGGATATTCGTGGGTTCTTTGCCAACGAACGCATCTGGCTTGAACTGGGTCTCCACGATTCCGAAATCGAAACTTACCCGAAGTTCTACGGTGTGCTGCGCGCCATTTCAGAAGCGAAGGTCGCCAACCGACAGGGTGTGGAGGTTGCTCCTTTTGAATTCGGTGTCAAGGAGGACTGGACCGGTTACCAGCAGATGTCTCCCTTCCTCTGGAATTTCGGCGGCGATTTTGTGGTAGAAACCGAAAAGGGCTACCGTAGTGCCTTGGCGGATTCCTTGACGCTGGTGGGACTTCGCCATTACTTGAAGCTGCTCCGCGACCAGGAACTTTCTCCGAATAACTTGAAAGAAAATTCGGCGCAAAGTGCAGACCGCTTCGTACGTGCCGAACAGTTGATCATCTTTGGAACATCAGAACTGATTCGCAAGATTGAATTCGATACCGATTTGGGCGGCTTGATGGATAGCCCCCTTGCCAAAGACGGCATTATTACCATTGCCGGTCCCAAGGGCCCCTTTGGCAACCATAGCTTTGTAGGTGGAAGCCATTTGACGCTCCCGAAGAATGCGAACCCCATCAAGCGCAACAGCGCCTATGACTTGTTCCTGTTCATGCTCCGGGCCGACAATATCGACTATTATTCCAGACAGTGCGGCTTTATTCCTCCCGACAGGGGACTGATTCGTATTTGGATGCAGGATCCCCGCTATAATCACTTGATCGAGGGACTTGAAAATCACGGCCGCAGCACCCAGAACATTCCGGAATGGAGTGAAATCGAAATGTCGGTAAACGGCATGGTGTCTGCCATTGCGGCAAGCTTGCTGAAAAACGCTCCCGATGTAGATGACGAAATTGCCCGCTTTGTATTTGACACCCACCAAAAAATCAACAGCATTCTTGGCTACAACAGCCCGGAGACCGTTGCGGCAGTAAAGGAACGCGTCCGTAAGTCGTTGCTGCAGCCCGTGGACGAATTTAAGTACGCAAAGGGTTTGGGTGTCGTTAAAGGGGAGTCGGAATGGAGCATTCGCCTTATTGTGGTGATTTCTCTTGGAGTGCTTGCGGTGGCCATGATGCTTGTTTACGCATTCCGCATCCGTAAGCACTAGACGAAATTTCGAGAATGATAATGCGTAAAATTTTTTGCTTAGTTTGTTTGCTTTCTACAATCGCCTTGGCTCAATTTGGACTGGATTCTTTCCAGATGTATGTGGACTCTGTGGTGCCGGGCTCCCGCTACGGGCTTTCCATTCGTTCCGTCAAGACGGGCAAGGAACTGGGGAATATCCGCGGCGTCGAAAAGTTTACGCCGGCCAGCACCCTTAAAACCCTTACTACGGCTGCTGCCGTTCATTATCTGCCGCTGAATTACGCTCCCAAGACAGATGTTTCTCTCAACGGTAGCGTGCGCAAGAAGACTTTTATCGGAACGGTCAATGTTCGCGGTGGCGGTGATCCGAATTTTTCGGGCCGTTACTATGCCGACCCCTTCCATATCATTTATGCCATGGCCGATTCTATCCGTGCTCTGGGCGTAGATTCTATTTCGGGCAAGATCAGCTTGGATTCCAGCTACTATAAGGGCCCATGGCGTGCTGAACACTGGCGCAAGAATTTTTATGATGCCTGGTACGGTGCCGAAGTGGCTCCCCTTAGCTTTAATGACAACTGCACCATGATCCGTTTTAAGCCGGGCCTGAAGGTGGGTGACCCTGCCCGCGCCGAAATTTTGCCCGATGTGGGTTATGTTGTCTTGAAGAATGAAATGGTGACGGTGCCGGGTAAAAAGCGTAAGTGGACCTGGGCCCTGGATTCTGCAAAGCCTGAAATTACCATTGGCGGTGCCATCGGCATCGGTGTAGATTCCAGTCAGCTGGTGCTTCCGGTGCGCAATCCGATTGCCTACTTTAAGGCGGCCCTCATTTACGCCCTTAAGGAACGTGGAATTGCCTTTGCTGAAAAAAAGGATGTTCCTGACGGAATCCAGATCGCTTCTTACACTTATTCGGCGGCGCCCTTCTTGAGTATTCTCGATGAAATCAATCAGCGCAGCCAGAACCTGCATGCCGAAACAATCTTCCGCAACTTGGGCGCCCAAAAATCGGGCGTGGGTAGCGTCGAAAGTGGCCGAGCCGCAGAAATGAAGTTCCTCGCCGAAATGGGAATCGATTCTACGGACTTTGAAGTCTGGGACGGTTGCGGTCTTTCGCCCAAGAACAAGGTGAAGCCTTCTACCGAGACGAATCTGCTGGCGAAGATGGCTCGCCACCCCAAGGGTCGTTTTTATATCAATAGCTTTGCGGGTCCGGGAATCGGTACCGGCGGCAAGCGCATGCTGGATTTGCCCTACCCCTGGCTAACCCGATTCAAGACGGGCTTTATTGGCGAAGTGCACGGCCTGGTGGGTTACATCTATACGTTGGATGGTGACACCTTGGCGGTGGCCATGTACTTGAACGAGACGGGTAGGAATTCGGATGCCCAGCTGAAAGACGTGCTGGACACTTTGTGGAGTCGGCTGGTGTACCGTACCAACGACAACTACAGCTCTCTCATGAAAATGAAGCAGATGTGGCTTGCGGCCCAGAATGTGGCTGGCCTTACCGCAAGACTGGAATACTTCTCGCGTATGATGAAGGGAACTCCTTACAAGCTTGGCCCCATGGGTGAAAGCTACGTGGATCCCATCGAAAACAAGCCGCTGGTGTATATGGATTCTGTGGACTGCGTGACGTATCTGGAACATGTACTTGCCATGGCCATTGCGCCTAGCGAAAATGAAATCTTTAACACGTTGCAGAAAATCCGCTACAAGGGTGGCAAAATCGGTTATGTGAATCGCAAACATTACCTGTTAGCCGACTGGGTGGGCGAGGGCAAGTATGCCCGCGTGATGCAGGTGCCGGGCGATACGGTGGTAAAGCGCACCATGCCCAAGTTGGAATTTTTCAAGTCGAAAAAGATTAAGTACGATACTCCGGATTCTCCGATGGATTTGCGCTACCTGCCCTACAATCGTGCTGTGGAACTGGCATCTAAGCCTTATGCAGGACCGTTGATGGTGACGGGTGTGGCCTTTGTTGCCAATATGGATAATTTGGATGCGACCCATACGGGCTTTGTCATTTTCCGTAATGGAGAATTCCCTGTCCTCCGTCACGCCGCTTGGAAAAAGCAGGTAATCGAACTCCCGCTGAAGGATTATCTGGCGAGCCGCAAAGGCAAACTTCCCGGCATCACTCTGTTCGAATTCCTGAAGCCTTAATCCCCTAAATCAAACGCAAGGATAGCGACGAGTTCATGCTCGCCGCCTTCATCGCTCGCAGGCCCCTTTTCAAAAAGGGTCCATGCGTCCGGCATCCATCCGTATGCCGCCATCGTCAGTTCCTTGCCGATGGCGATTTCGGCGGCTTCTACTTCTTCCCAGCGCACCGGACCAGTAGGTGCCTTGTAGTAACGCAACATTCCAAGCGCTTCCATCGATTCAGGATAATTGTCCACCAGCTGGTAAACGCAATCCTTGTAGCTTTCGCCCTTCAGGCGAATTACGCGGTAAAGCCGCTTGTGCCCGAGGAATTTAGAAAGATCGCCATGGTGAACGTCAATCTTGGAACCTTGCCCGAAAAACGTCATGAGCTCGCGGAAAATTTCCGAATCCTCTTCCATGAACGGGGAGAGTTTTTTTATCAGGGCGTTAACTTCGTTTGCGAGCATATTTAAATAATAGATATTTTTTATCTTTTACCTGTATAAAAAAGAGGCTTCAAAATGAAAAACGTAGTTCTTCTCGGTGCAACCGGTTCTATCGGTACTTCTAGCGTCGACGTCATTCACCAGCATTCCGACATTTTCAATCTTTACGCCGTTGCGGCCAACAGCAGCGTGGCGAAGGTTGCTGAAATTGTGCGCAAGTACAAGGTGGAACGCGTGTGCATGTTCAACGAAGCTGCCGCCAAGGAACTCGAAAAAGAACTGGGCATGAAGGTGCTCGCCGGCATGGAAGGCCTGTGTGAACTCGCTGCTGACCCGAAGGCCGACATCATCATCAACTCGCTGATGGGTGCTGTGGGCTGCCTCCCGACCATTACCGCTATCGAACACGGCAAGCATGTGGCTCTCGCCAACAAAGAAACCATGGTGATGGCGGGTCCCGTCATCTGGGACAAGCTTGCCGAAAATCCGAAGTCCTTCATTACGCCGATTGACTCCGAACACAGCGCTATCTTCCAGTGCCTCGAAGGCGGCAAGCGCGAATCCGAAGTGGAATTCCTCGAAATTACGGCATCCGGTGGCCCGTTCCGTGAATGGCCGATTGAAAAATTTGAAAACATCACCGTGGCCGATGCCTTGAATCACCCGGTGTGGAGCATGGGCAAGAAGATTACCATCGACTCTGCTTCCATGATGAACAAGGGCCTTGAAGTTCTCGAAGCACACTTCCTGTTCCACATTCCCTACGACCAGATCAAGGTGGTGGTCCACCCGCAGTCCATGGTGCATTCGCTGGTGCAGTTTCGCGACGGTTCTCTGATGGCCCAGCTCGGTGCTCCTGACATGCGCATTCCGATTCAGGTGGCGCTCACGTGGCCCGACCGTCTCAAGCTCGATACTAAGCGTATCGACCTGCCGACGCTCGCGAAACTGACCTTCTTCGAACCGGACTTCAACAAGTTCCGCTGCCTCGCCCTTGCGTTCGAGGCGGGCCGCCGTGGCGGTATCGTGCCTTCGATGATGAATGCCGCAAACGAAGTCCTCGTGGACGCATTCCTCAAGGGTAACCTCAAGTTCACCGACATCCCGCGCCATGTGGAAACCATTATGGCCGGTGCCCCGAACGTGACCGGTCACCTGACGCTTGACCAGGTTCTCGAAGCCGATGCCGAAGCCCGTCGCCTGACGCTCGACCTGATTAAGTAAGTTGTAATCTTATACAACGGAGTTTTGAGTCGCTCCGGAATGGGGCGACTTTTTTGATTTATATTATTTTATGGGCATTTTGCCTGTTTGGAAAAGGATTGAGTATGAACAAAATTATAGCAGCCGCATGTCTTGCTGTAGCCGTTTCGGCGTTCGCCCAGGGCTTTGGCGGCCAGCAGGGTAATGGCAAAATAGAGTATTCCGAAAAGTTCGCTGATCTGAACTACGCGGGCGACGAAAAGGCCTACCATACACTGGACATCTACTTGCCCAAAGAAACGAAGGATGCTTATCCGGTGGTGATTCACACTTACGGTAGTGCCTGGAGTATGAACAATATGAAGGGCTCCGCGGATTTGAATACCATTTGTGCGGCACTCCTGAAAGCGGGGTATGCTGTAGTGACTCCGAACCATCGTTCTGCAAGCGATGCAAAGTACCCGGCGCAGTTGCATGATATTAAGGCCGCTATCCGTTTTATTCGCGGTAATGCGGCGAAATACAAAATTGATACATCCTTTGTTGCAGCGTCTGGGTTTTCTTCGGGTGGACATCTCTCGAGTTTGGTAGCTACAACCTGTGGCTTGGAAGAAGGCAAGTCCGGTTCCGTGACGGTGGACTTGGTGGGCTCCCTAGGGGAGTTCACCAAGTTCAGTAGCTGTGTTGATGCAGCTTCGCTTTGGTCTCCGCCGACTGATATTTACACGATGAATCCTATCAATAATTTTATGGGCGGCGGAACCTACGAAGGTGCCTTTATCGGTGCCGAGCGCGAAGGCAACAAGGATAAATGGATGGTTGCCAGTTCGCCCTACTATGCGAGCGAAGACGATCCCCCGGTCATTATGTTCCATGGAACGAGTGACCAGATTGTGAATCTGGAACAGAGTGAGGAACTTTACGATTCCCTGAAAAAATACAATGTGGTGACTGAACGTATCGTGGTAGAGGGTGGATCCCATGGCGGCCGCGAAATGTATGTCGACTCAACCTTGACCAACATGGTAGAGTTCTTTAACACGGCTCGTGCAAATAAGCTAGCCTCTATGGCGGATACTGTGGGTGATACGACATCGACGGACTCTGTGAAGGTTGATTCCTTGAAACAGGATTCGTCGGCGACGGATTCCCTGACCCGCTTGCCTAAGAATTATGCTCGATTGGTGCAAGTCGGCTTGATTGGCAATAAATTAGTGGCCTATGGAACAGGGGAATTTAATTTTGCCATCGTTTCCATGAACGGGGCGGTTGCTTGGCGAGGCTCCTTCAGGGGCACCCTGGATTTGTCTGCGCTTCCGTCCGGGAATTATGCCGTTGTTGTAACATTCCCATCTGGAATACAAAAAAGCCTAAAATTCGCAAAAAAATAGAACAATGGGTACACGTGTATCCATTTTTTCGCATAAAAGGTCTCTTTTATGCGTTTTTAGGGGTATATTTGTAAAAAATTAAAAGGAGTGCTGAAATGCTCAAATTTGGCCTAAAACAGTATATACCCCTTGCTGCAATTCTTTCTTTTGCAACGGTTGCTTCTGCTGCCACGGCTTACATTAACCAGGTGGGCTATCGCCCCGGCGACGCAAAAGAAATTGCCCTGGTAGATGGCAATGGCAATGTGGAAATTACCGATGCCAACGGAACGACCGTTTTGACGGCGACTCCCTCGACAGCCTCGAATTGGGCGCCTAGTGGGCAAAGTGTTCAACTGGTCGACATCTCGGACTTGAAGATTGCGGGTACTTATTCCATTAAGGTGGGTGGCCAAGTTGTTCGTTCCGACTTGAAGGTTTCTGAAAAAACCTATGAGGACGTGGTCAAGGCATCTTTGAAGTGGTATTACTACCAGCGTGCATCCATGGCCCTTGATGAAACTTATGCGGGGCAGTGGAAACGTGCTGCTGGCCATACCAATGCCAGCGTGCAACTTCACAATTCTACAGGCGAATCTGGAACAATCAATTCGACAAAGGGCTGGTACGATGCCGGTGACTACGGTCGCTATATCGTGAATTCGGGCATTACCACCTACACGCTCCTTTCCCTGTACGAACATTTCCCCAATTATTTCAATACGCTCAAGTGGAACATTCCTGCCGATGGAACCCTGCCGGACCTGCTTGCCGAAATCAAGTGGAATCTTGACTGGATGCTGACCATGCAGGCCTCCGATGGTGGCGTGTATCACAAGTTGACCTCTCTCGGCTTCCCGGGAGACGTGATGCCTGCGAACGATACCGATCCGCTTTATGTAATCGGTAAGGGCACTGCTGCGGCATTTGACTTTGCTGGCGTGATGGCTGTGGCTGCCCGCGTGTACAAGCCCTTCGATGCCGCGTATGCAAGCAAGTGCCTTGAAGCCGCCAAGAAGGCTTATGCCTGGGGTGCCCAGAACCCGAATAAGGCTTACCACAACCCCACCGGCGTGCAGACCGGTGAATATGGCGACAACTGGCTGGAAGATGAAAAGCTCTTCGCTTCTACGGAGCTCTTCGTGACTACCGGCGATGCTACTTACAAGCCCAATGACGCCTCGGCAAATATCCCCAGCTGGGCTGATGTGGGTGGCCTCGCTACCTACGGCATGGTGACCCATGCCCCTGAATTTGGCAATGTTGCCCAAGCTGCAAAGGATAGCTTGCTTAAGGTGGCCGATGACTTTGCTGACCGTGCACAGACTGGCTTTGGCGTGGTAATGGCCAAGGGTGACTTTGTGTGGGGCTCCAATGCCGTGGCTGCCAACCAGGGCGTTTGGCTGTTGCATGCCTATTACCTGACGGGTGAAAAGAAGTATTACCAGGCTGCAGTCAAGGTTCTTGACTACTTGCTGGGCAAGAACCCGTTGGATATGTCTTTCTTGACGGGTTATGGTACAAAAACCCCGATGAAACCGCACCACCGTCCCAGTACTTCTGACAAGGTAACTCCGCCGATTCCTGGGATGTTGGTGGGTGGCCCGCAGCCCGGTGGCGAAGATGTTCCTAAAGATATGTCGAAAAAGGAAAGCTGGGAATGCAATGATTACCGAACAGGAAAACCTGCAACTTCTTATATAGATGACAATTGCAGCTATGCCACCAACGAAGTGGCTATCAACTGGAATGCACCCTTTGCCTACCTTGCCGGTGCTCTCGAAGCGCTCAACAATGGGCACATCCCCGCCGTGTCCGGTGTTGCCGGTATCGAAAAGCGTCCGCTGACTCGTAAGCATAACGTTGAAACCGCCCCGCGTCTGCGTTTTGCAAACCAGAAGCTCTTCGTCGAAAAGAACGGCAAGCGCTTCAACCTGAATGGTCACAGAATCAAGTAAAAGGTTGCTAGCTTTGAATTAATTGTAATTGTTAGGCGGACTTTGTTCCGCCTTTTTTGTTTACATTCCTCATTCCATACCCCACATCCCACATTACACATTGCTTTAGTATATTTACCCCGAGAGGTTTTTATGAAAAATCGTTTTGTTGTTGCTGCCTTGGCGGGGCTTTCTCTGGGTTCCGCCGCCTTTGCCGCCCAAAATGTCATCAAGGTCGATGACTTGCACCCGGGTGTCGTCATCAAGAAAGACAATATGATGTCTGCGGATCTTGCCATTTGGAATCCGCCTAGCCGCTATTACGACATGACCTCTGCATTGGCCGATGGCGGTTATACATTGTTCCGGTTCCCCAACGGGTCGCTTTCCAATGATTACCATTGGAACGGTATCGGCAAGTACGACAGCTCGGGCCTCTGGACCCCTGACGAGAAAAAGTGGGCTCGCGGTTTCTTGGGCGAAACGATTTACCGCGGCACCACCAAGGACAACTACGGCTTTGTGCGTCGCAGTCACCTAGCCGACGGCAACATGGAAACCATGTGGTGGGGCGAAATCCTGGACCCGGTGGACCCGCCTTGGGTCGTGGTGGAATTTCCGGAAAAAGTCGATGTCGATTCGCTGGAAATCGATTGGGGAACGCTTCGCCCGAAGGCTTTTGAAATTGCCTACTGGACCGAAGATTACGCTGAATATCCGGGCGTGCACCAGGCGCTCGAAAACAAGCTGAAACTTGAAAAAGTGGTCAAGGTGAATGGCGCTTCGACCAAGTACAAGTCTAAATTCCGTACCCGCTACGTGGCCATTCGATTCAAGACGACGGATTTGCCGGGCAAGGGCGTGCAGATTCGCGAGATGAAACTTTATAGCGGCGAAACCGACTTGCTCGGCGGTAACAACTACAAGTTCTACGCGATGTCTACCCGCAACGGTGACAAGGCACGTACCGATTGGACCGACATCAAGTGGGATTTTGAAGAGTTCATGAAGTTCATCAAGACGCTCCCGAATGCCCGTGCGGTCATTTGCGTGAATGCGGGTACCGGAACTTCGAAAGAAGCGGCCGCCTGGGTGCGTTATGCAAATAAAGTAAAAGGCTACAACATTAAGCAGTGGCAAATCGGAAACGAACTGGACGGCGAATGGGAAGAATCCGGCCCGATTTCGGCAAGGCATTACGCCGCGCGATTTCTGGAATACGCCCGCGCCATGAAGGCGGTAGATTCTACCATCATTTTGCACGGCCCGCTGTTCAGCACGCACAAGATGACGCAGAAGGGTGCCGGCTTGCTCGATGGCAAGTACTGGATGGAAGAATTCCTGCGCATCGTGGGCGAGGCCGAAAAGAAAGACGGCAAGCGCTATCTCGATGTTGTCGACTTGCATAATTATCCGTACTGGACGCCCAACGAACCGAAACCTGCCGAAATGCTCAAGGCCATGCTCGACGTGGGCCCGAATATGGATACGCTCAATGTGTGGATGAAACGCCATCTCGAGGGCGAACGCGGCGTGTTCCTTTCGGAATTCAGTACCTGCGTGCAGGGCTTTAGCCTGCTTATGGATTACCCGCAGGCTTCTGCCGTGGCAAGCATTTTTGCGCAGCATGCCATGCGCTTTGGTAACCGTTTGCAGGTGCTCCCGTGGGATGCTTTCGGTAACTTGTTTAAAGGCCCCGATGATACTTGGGGCACGATCAGTATGACCGCTCTCCTTAAAGAAGGCTCCTGGAATTATTGGAAGTCCCTGGAACCGACCGCCGAATATTACGGTTTGTACATGACCTTCAAGGATTTCCTAGAAGACGGCTTTGCCGTGCTTCCGGTGACATCCACCACCAAGGATGTTGAAGCTTACGCTATTGGCAAGGGCGATTCTGCCCGCGTGATGATTGTGAACTTGTCGGATGCTCCGCAGGTGGTGCAGATTGACCGCGCAAGCGTCAAGGGCAATTCTAAAGAAGTCGGCAAGGGTGACTTGGTGCGTACACAGGTCGAAATCTTTGGCGAAGATCAGTTCAAGTGGGTGGGCACTACGCAGAAGGCGTATCCGTACCCGAAAATGGGCCCGAGCGGTCGCCGCATTAACCCGAGCAAGAGTAAGGACATTACGGTGCCGCCGTTTGGACTCGCTGTTGTACAAATTAATCCGCAAGTGGCTTCGGGCGAGGCTGCCGCAGAACCCAAGGTGTTGGCGGCGGCTCTTGAAAAAAAGGTGCTCCTTGCAAGTGATACGCTTGACCTGTTTGGAACGGTGGTTCAAGAAAACGGTCAGCTAGTTGGAAGTGTACTCACGATTCCTGAACTAGGAATTTCAAAGGTGATTGCTCCCGATGATGGCAAGTGGAACGCTTCTATTGAAAGTTTCCATGTCAAGGTGCCCTTCCCGGCCAATGTTAAACTAGGCTCGGCGACGGCCGTGCTGAAAATTTCCGGTCTTGGCAAAAAGTCGGCGGTGTTCAAGATTCCGTTCCGTATACGCGGTGCCTACCGCACCACCAGTGTGATGCAGAATTACGATAACGGCCTCGATGCGGTCGATTGGTTCCCGGTGGCAAACGGCGACAATGCGACGACTATCGGCGCGAAGGTCTTTAACGGGGCGCCTCCGCACGGTGGCTTTATCCGCCACGACTTTATGATCGAGCAGCCGCCAGCACAGGGCTGGCCGAACTTTGCCGGCGCCTACTACGTGATTCCCGAAGAGGTTCACAACTCGGTGGGCATCGTGTTCGACTACGCCACAAACCACAGCAATCCCGATGGCTACTTTGAAGTGCAAATCGCGAGCAATCAGGTTAAGGATTACGACGAATTCATGGTGCGCCTGAAAAATACTCGTGGCTCCTGGATGCGTGACACTCTCATTTGGGAAAACATGACGCAAGAAGGCTGGGGCAAGACCATTCCGCAGCTCGACCCGAAACAAATCAAGAACTTCTCGTGGCGCGCCCGTTACAGCGGTACTGGCTACATTAGCCTCGACAACATTTACCTGTTGCAAGAAGACGGCACCGAAGTCCCCATGCCCAGAGGCCTGCGACGACTGAGGTAAAGTTGCCGTAAATTTTGAGCATTGATATTCCCGATATCAATGCTTTTTTTGTATATTGTTGTCGATGTTAGCTAATCCCGCTGACCGAGGCGTACGCATCCACGGGCGGGAACATTCCTACTCGCAGTCGTAGGTCCGGTTTTGACGGAGGCGAAAGCCCTGGCCTTGGAAAACCCATGCGGAATGCGCTGCGATACATATACCGACTCGCTTAGCGATCGGCTTCAAATAAAACAACCATCATTTAAACAACGCTCGTGTATGTTTTGTAACGTACGCGAATAAACTGCTGTAAAAAGCAAAGGCTTCTTTATGAATAAAGAACAATACGCAGGCATGCTTAAGGAAATTTGTGACATTCACAAGCAAGAAGGTGATGTTGCCGCTTGCATTGCGAAATATAATAACCTTTATAAATATGTTTATCTCTATAACGATTCCATATTCAAGTTGCTTTTTGGATCCCCTGATAATGAATCGATTGCGGTAGATTTTCTCAATGCGGCACTTCATCTTTATGGCAGTGACTGTATTGAACATCTTTCTTTTGTAAATGCAGAACTTCCTGCTGCATTTAACAAAAAAATCGCTTCGGATGTTGTGGCGAAGGATCAGCGTCTTGATCGTATTGTGTTGGAAGTTCAACATGTAGAGGATGAAACATTCAATGGACGTTTGGTTTATTATGCGGCAAAGCATACGATTGCCAATCTTGTAAGGGGACAGCACTACAACTTGAGAAATCTGAATCTTATCAGTCTTCAGATGTTTGACGCTTTCCCTAAGTCGGACAATTATCTGCATACGATACGACTCAAAAATCAGGAAAATGAAGAATTTTTCAAAAAGCAGACCATTACCCTTGTTGAGGTGCCTAAGTTTTTGAAGGGTAAATATGCTTCTGATAAGAGCTATTTTGCTCAGTGGCTTCGAGTTCTTGATGGGCTGAATAATGAGTGCCCTATGTCTGTGCCAAGGGACTCGCAGTTTGCCTTGTTGCAAGAAAAAGCAAAATTATGTAATTTTACAGAGGACTATCTTGTAAGTGAGGCTATGAAAATGAGCGACCACGATTACGAACTCTATGTAGAGAAAAAACATGCTCGAGCCGAAGGCCTTGAAGAGGGCCGTGCAGAAGGCCGCGTCGAAGAACGTCGAGAAATGGCTGCAGCCATGCTCGCAGAAGGTGATTCGGTCGAAAAGGTCGTGCGCATCTCTAAGCTTTCTGAAGAAGACGTCCTTGCGATAAAAGCTAAGCTTGGAAAATAACCTTTAAATAGTTCATGACGGCCCGGTTCAACCGGGCTGTTTGTGTTTTTACAGATTTTTTACAAAAAAATGTGCTTCGCTTGGCTGAAAAAAGCGTGTTAAGAAAGAGGGGGTGAATCAAGTTTACCCTGAAACGAAATATCTTGACAATATCTAGATAAAAGTATATATTATGAATATAAAGATTAGTGAACATGCAAAGCAGAGAATGGATGAGAGAGGTGTCTCCGAAGAGCAGGTGAGGGCTTTCTTTGATTCCAATGAGCCTATCACTTTTATTGATTACGCTTTTCCCAAGGAGGTGATTATGACGAACAAGGAACTTGCTCTGGCCCTTGAAAGAGAATATGACGAATCAGGTGATAATGCTGGTATTGCTATGCCTCCGGTACCCTCGATAGCCGAGGCCGTAGCCACAGTCAAGAAACGCAAGACCAAGGTTGGGACGAGCTTTGATCCGGGTGTCTTGGAGGCATTCAAGGCGAAGGCAGAACGCGTTGGCATTCCGTACCAGACTTTGCTCAATTCTGTAGTGAAACGCTACACCGAAAGCAAACTAGACATTGAGGTCGCGTAGCGTTGTTCGCAAAAACAACTTTTGTAATCCGATTTCAGCCCCGAAAGGGGCTTTTTTCATTATACAACCCTCCCCCTAAAAACTCCTCCCTAGACCACGTTCTGTGGTCTATATCATATATCCATATATTTCTTCCGTCATACTCTTGTAAGATTAATGTAAATTGTTAAATTGCGTAAATAGTGCGCCTTTGCGAGGGCGTGCTGGCGAAAAAGTCGTGCAGTTGTATTGTTTGTTGAACGGACCGAGGACCTTGGATATATGAAGATTATTCTGCCAGTTGCGGGTAAGGGCGAACGTATGCGCCCCTATACCAACAACCTGCCCAAGTGTCTGCTGCCCGTCGGCGGAAAGACAATCATCGACTGGATTGTCGAGTCTACCCGGCCGCTTACCCCCGCCGAGACCATTTTCATTACCGGCTACAAGGCCGAAGTCATGGACCGTTACCTGGCGGGCAAGCCCGAATGGGGCAAGACCCGCACGGTGCTCCAGAGCGACCCGCAGGGCCTGGGCCAGGCCATAAGCCTTGCGCTGCCCTACGTAAACGACGACGAACCCCTGCTCATTATACTCGGCGACACTCTGTTCGATGCTGACCTCGGGTGCCTCGCGGACGAAAGCGAGAACGTGCTGTACACCTACAAGGTGCAAGACCCCCGTCGATTCGGCGTGGCAGTCTCCGATGAGAGCGGCCGCATTCTGCGCCTCGTGGAAAAGCCCCAGGAATTCGTGAGCGACGAGGCCATTGTCGGCATTTACTACATCAAGGACGTCAAGGCGCTCCGTACGGCGCTAAAGAACCTGATGGACCACGACGTTCGTACAAGGGGCGAATTCCAGCTGACCGATGCATTGCAAATGATGATCGAGCAGGGTTGCAAGTTCCGTACTGCCCCCGTTCATGAATGGCTGGACTGCGGACTTCCGGAAGCGGTTGTACAAACGAACTCTTGGCTGTTGCAGAATAAATACGAACTCAATAATATTAGCCGGATTGTTGTTGACCAGAGAAACTCTATCAACAACGTTAAGCTGATACCCCCCTGCATTATCGGGGAAAACGTTACCCTCGAGAACTGCACTATTGGCCCGAATGTGACGATTGGGGATAATTGTGTGCTGAAAAACGTGAATGTCGAGAATAGTATGGTGTGGAATGATGGATGTATAGAGAATCGGACTATCCAAAATCGTATAGTTGCAAATGGTTAGATGGAATGGTTGTTTGAGAAATGTTTCAAGGGATGCTTATATATGTAATTTCTTCAAATACACACTTGTATGATTTACGTAGATTGTTAAATTGTTTAGAAATTTAGTTGTGAAATGGTATACTTGCGATGATGTTGTGCTGTTGTGATTTTGTGTTGAACGGACCTCGATATGGAGTCCCCTTTAAATAGGTGGAGATGGCTTTATGGCAGACATTCAGCATATATTTATTGTTGGAAGTAAAGGTATTCCTAGTGCATACGGCGGTTATGAAACCTTCGTGGATAAGTTGACTGAATATCACCAAAATGACAACCGTTTCAAGTATCATGTTGCGTGTCGTATTTTAGATAACTCTGAATCAGAGTGCGAATTTGAGTATCATAATGCCCGTTGTTTTAAGGTGAAAGTCCCAAATATTGGTCCTGCCTCCGCAATTTTATACGATGTCTACGCGATTAAACGGTGTATTAATTATATCAAGAAAAACAACATTCAGCACCCGATAGTTTATTGTCTGGCTTGTCGTATTGGCCCCTTTGCCGCATATTTTCAACGGTGCATCCATAAGCTTGGTGGTGAGTTTTATGTAAATCCCGATGGGCATGAGTGGAAGCGTGCTAAATGGTGTGCCCCAGTTCGCGAATATTGGAAATGTAGTGAATACATGATGGTTAAGCATTCTGACTTGCTTATATGTGATTCCAAAAACATTGAACGATATATTCGTAAGACTTATGCGGGGTATAATCCGCAGACGACTTTTATTGCCTATGGTGCAGAAATTCGCCGCAGTAAGCTTGCTGACAATGATGAAAAATTCGTGAACTGGCTTGCCGAAAAAGGTCTGAAAAACAAAGAGTATTATTTGGTCGTCGGCCGATTTGTCCCTGAGAACAACTATGAAACGATGATTCGTGAGTTCATGTTGAGTAAGACAACGAAGGACTTTGCGTTGATTACCAACGTGAATAATGCTTTCTTGGAAGAACTCAAAAAGAAGACTGGTTTTGACAGAGATCCGCGAATTAAGTTCGTTGGGACTGTTTATGACCAAGAACTTTTGATGAAAATTCGTGAACAAGCGTATGGATATTTCCATGGTCATGAAGTTGGCGGAACAAATCCGAGCCTTTTGGAGGCGCTTGCAAGTAGCGATTTGAACTTGCTGCTGAATGTTGGATTCAACAAAGAGGTTGCTGAAAATACGGCGATTTATTGGAACAAGGTTTCAGGCAACCTTGCCGAGACTATAGATCATACCGATGTCATTTCTGAAAATGAAATTGCATCTTTAGCTAAGGCTAGTACAGAAAGAATCGCTAATGCATATAGCTGGGAGTTTATTTCTAGTGAATATGCGAAATTGTGGACTGAAAATGTAGTCTAATTCGAAACTGTTTCCGATAAACTAATGTAGTGATTGAAATTAATTGTTTTAAAGAAAGGGTCTGATGGTTTTTGCACAAATCGGTTTTTATCTTTGTCTGTTTTTCTTTTTTTTCAGTATAAAAAAGGAACGGAATGTTGCGAATCCGTTGACATTATTTTCCTTTGTATGGACGCTTGTTTTTTTATTTTCTTCAATGCAGCTTTATACATTGGATTTAGCTGATTATCAGACATATTTTTTTCTTTTATTAGGGACGATTTTCTTTATATTGGGTTGTGTAATAGCTAAAAATGTAAAGGTACAACGTTGGACTTTGGGTAAAACCGCTAAGGAAAAAGAACATTTGCTGAAAACAACTCTTTTACGATATAAAGTGGTTTATTTTTTATTGGCGATTTGTGTAGTTTATTATTTGGTTTCGTTCTTTTTTGTCTTTTCTCATTTGGATGTCTATAATTTGGGAAATGTTCAGTCTGCATTACAAGAAGAAAATATTGTTTTTAAAAATTCGAAAATCATGAGTGCTTTTGCTTTATTGGTGATATTTCCTTTGACTACTGCTGCTCCTGCTATAGCTGCTGCAGATATGTGGTATGGGAAAAAAGATAAATTTTTGATGATTGAGATTTGCTGTTTGTTGTTGTTTCGAACGTTATCGTCTGCAAATAGATCGGGGTTAATAATTTTATTTGTCTATTTGATTGTCTTGGGTTTGTTAAAACGATCTTTGATGGATAAAAATGAGCGTGGTGCGAAAAAAAGTAAGAAAATAGTTACTCGTGCATTTGTTGTCGGGGTTGTAATTTTTTCAGTTTTGACGATTTCAAGAGGGGCTGAGATATTCAGAAATATATATTGTAATTTTGGAATGCCGCCTATGATGTTTGAAATGTGGCAATCGGATGTGGATGCTAGGAATTGGATTGGTTATGGTACGGCGTCTTTGAATGGTTTCTTAAATTCTTTTTTTTATGTGCTTAAGAATGCTTTTTTTGTTGATATCGTTCCTGATGTTGTGAAAAAAATGTACGACATTATTGTGTTGACCGATGTTGAATGGAAATATATTGGTTCACGACTTCGTGCAAATGCCTATGTGTCGATGTTTTGGTTTTTTTATTTAGATTTTAGATTGATTGGTGTTATTTTGGGATCTGTTCTCTATGGTTTCTTTGTTACGTTTATTTATGAAAAACTTAAGAAAAAACCGTCCTCTAAAATTGCGTGCGTATATTGCCTTGTTATATATGGAGTAATGTTTTCGTTTGTTAGGTTTCAATTTGCTATGGGGGCGTATTCGTTGGCTTTGATGTATATTGTATTTCTTTGCTATCGGAAAGGGCGGCCTTAGTATGAAAATCTTGTTTATAGATAATACTGGTCTTGTATCTGCAGGTGCATTTCATAGTATGGTGGCCTTGATTGAAAGACTAATGAAAAAGGGTGTTGTCGCGAGTGTTGCGCTTCCGTCATTTGCGGATGGAATGGACTTGCTGAATGAAAAACATATTCGTTTTTTTAGATTTAAGCCATGTTCTTATTCATGGATGATAAATAAGGCGTCTTCTAAAATAGAGTATTTGAAGATGCCTTTAAAAAAAATAGTTGTTTTTTTGGGTGCGGTTTGTTTGGCTTTGTATATAAAAAAGAATAAAATTGAATTAGTTCATGAAAATACGTCTGCGTGTTATATTGGATATTATGCTGCGAAACTTTCTGGAGTTAAGCATGTGTGGCATATTCGAGAATTCATGGAGGAGGATTTTAACTGTGAAATATGGGGCGGCCGGAAATCTTTAAGTTGTTTTTCTAAATCAGATGCTGTAGTTGCTGTGTCGCAGGCTATTTATAGAAAATATGAAAATTTAATTCATCCTGATATCTTTAAGGTCGTTTTTAATGGAATTGATGTTGATCGTTTCTATTGTCCCGAACATGTTATATTTGAAAATAATGTTGTTAATATTTTATGTGTGGGACGGATTACTGCTGCAAAGGGACAGATTTGTTTGATTGAAGCTGTTGGTCTTTTGAAAAAAAAAGGTGTGAATGTCAAACTTTTTATTGCGGGAGAGGCTGATGATGCTTATTATAATGAAGTAGTAGCCAAAATTAAGGTGATGAATATTGATGACTCTGTTTGTTTTTTGGGTCAACGGAATGATGTTGACGAGTTGTATAAAAAATGTGATGTTTTTTGCATGTGCTCTCGAGCAGAGGCTTTCGGAAGGGTTACAGTTGAGGCGATGTTGTCGGGGTGTTTGGTTGTAGGCTGTAATTCTGGTGGAACTGCTGAAATAATTCGAAATAATGATACCGGGCTGCTTTTCTCTCCAGGCGATTCGAAAAATTTGGCTGAGAAGATTGCTTATGCTTTGCGCCATACTCAAAAAATGAGGAAGGTTGCTGAAAAAGGGCAAGAATATGCGTTGTTGAATTTTAATGCTGATAAGAATGCAAATGAAATTTTTTCCCTTTATAAGAGTATTTTGCAATGACTGGTGTAAAGAAAAGCTTTGCTTATCAAAGTATGTACCAAGTGACTTCGATGTTATTGCCTTTGGTTACATCACCTTATTTAGCACGCACATTAGGTGCTGAAAAGATTGGCGTATATTCCTATTCATATGCAATATCTTTTTATTTTATGATGTTTGCTTTGCTAGGAATAGGCAATTATGGAAATAAAGCGATTGCATCCGCTAGAGATAATCCTGAAAAATTAAACAAGACTTTTTCTTCTTTGCTGTATATTCATGTGTTTTTCTGCGTGATAGCTCTTTTGGCTTATTATGTTTTTGTATGTACTTTTGTCATGAATGAAAGATTTGTTTTGCTGATTCAAGGATTATGGATCTTTAGTGCTCTTTTTGATGTGTCTTGGTTCTTTTTTGGTATGGAACGTTTTAAAGTTACTGCAATATGCAATACGATTGCGAAAATTGTGATGACAGCGTTTGTATTTTTGTTTGTGAAAACGACAAATGATGTTTGGATTTATTGCTTAATTATGGGTGGGGGGACTCTTTGTAGCCAGCTGGTTTTATGGCCGCTGATGAAAAATTATGTGAAGATTGTATGGGTGCCGTGGAAAGAACTTAAACCTCATATTGCTCCAATGGTTGTTCTTTTTATTCCTGTGATTGCAATATCATTGTATCGATATGTAGATAAGATTATGCTTGGTGTTATATCAACGAAAAGTGAAGTTGGTTATTTTGAAAATGCAGAAAAAGCGATGGGTATCCCGGTGAGTGTTATTAATTCGTTTGGAATAGTGATGTTGTCTAGAATGTCAAATATTTTTTCTAAAGACAGGGAAAAAGAGGGCCTTGTTTATATAGGAAAGTCTATTGAATGGATAATGTGTTTTACTTGTGCCATGGCTTTTGGCATGTGTGCTGTGGCGAAGAATTTTTCTGTTCTTTTTTGGGGGGAAGGATTTGAACGAAGCGGTTATTTGCTGCAATATTTGTGTGTGTCTATTTTGTTTATGTGTTTTGCGAATGTTTTGAGGACGCAATATTTGATTCCGAAAGGGAAAAATTCTTGTTATGTAGTGTCTGTTGGATTGGGGGCATTGGTAAATATAGTCGTGAATGTAATTATGATTCCTAAATACGGAGCGTATGGCGCTGTTTTGGGAACAGTGTGCGCGGAGGCAATGGTTTGTCTTGTGCAAATGTATTGTGTTCGTCGCGAAATCCCGCTCTTTGCTTACGTAAAAAAATCATTGATTTTTGTTTTTTTTGGAGGATTAATGTATTTGCCTGTGAAATACGTTGGTGCTATGTGTAATAATTTGGTGATGTCCTTGTTTGTTCAAATTGCTATAGGAATGCTTGTATATTTGGTTCTTTCTTGTTCCTATTTTGCAGCAACAAAGAATGATGTTTTTAAGGCGATGTTAGAGCGTGTCAAAAGTAAATGATGTTGGAACCGAGAAACACTTCTATTGACATATTAAAGGGACTTGGTATTGTGTCCATGGTTGCTGGTCATGTGCCGGTGAATCAATTTCTAGTGCATTTAATATATGTTTTTCATATGCCTTTATTCTTTTTTATTTCTGGCTATTTGTATAGAGATAAAGAATTGTCGTTTAAAATGTTGTTGGAAAAGAATTCGAAAAAGCTGCTTTTCCCATATATTTTCTTTGGCATATGTGGATATGTTTTGTGGCTGTTGGAAATGAAACCGAGTTTGTTAAATGATGCTTTAAAACCTCTGAAAGCTCTGTTTTGGATGAATACAGAGAATATGCCCATTGCGGGTGCTTTGTGGTTCTTAACGGCGATGTTCTTTTTGAATTTGGCATATCCATTTCTTTTTAAATGTGGTATTCTTGTTCAAGGTGCAATTGTTTCTTTTTGTTTGATTGTAGGGTTGTTTTTGTACCAGGGTTTTGGGATCAGACTACCATTTGCCTTGGATGTTGCTTTTGTAGGGTTGTTTTTTTTCCATGTAGGAAATCGGTATAAAAAGTATGAGCAAATAATATGTGGAATAAATTATTTTGTAATCGCATTTTTATTCGTGTGTGGTGTTTTAGGGGGAATGCTTAATTCAAAAATCAGCATGCGAACATGTGATTATGGAAATAGCATAATCTTTTTGAGTTGTGCAGTCGTTATTATTGTTGGCTTGTTTAGATTTGTCTTTTGGTTTAATTCTGCTGTTAAATGTCGGGTAAAAGAGTATGTTGCTAAAATAGGGGAAATATCGATTGTTTTTTTGTGCTTAAATGAGATTGTTATAAATATAATGAAATCTTTGTTTGGAAAATTGCTTATAGATGGCCCGATTGCTAAATGGTGTGTTTTCTTTTGCTCGATGGTGTTGATTTATTTTTTTGCAATAGTTGTAAAAAAGAAATTTAAATTTATAATTGGGAAATAAAATGGAGTCACAAATACAAGTGAGTGTTGTAATTGTTTGCATGAATAATTTGCATAATCTGTATCCATGCTTGCAAAGCATAAAAAAAGAAACCAAAATAAATTATGAAGTTCTTGTTGTTGCGTATTTGTTTTCTGATGAAAATCTTGCTGTTGCTAAAAAGGATTTTCCTTGGGTGCGGTTTATTCGTAATGACAAAATAAGTGGCTTTTCGGAAAACAACAACTTGGCGTTGAAGTATGCACAAGGAAAATATTGCTTTGTTTTAAATGATGATACTGAAATGTTTATGCCTGTAATTGACAGGCTTGTTCAGTCGATTGAAAAATTGCCTGAAGATGTCGCTATTATAAGTCCTACATTTCTAAACGCAGATGGATCTGTTCAAGCATGTGGAAATGCGGAAAAGAATAGAATTACATATTTTAAATCTTTTTATGGTTTAGAGAAAAAAGGTAAGAGTAAATATGTAAATCAAAGGGGGGTGTTTCTAACTAAGCAAATCCTTGGCGCGGGATTCTTAATAAAAACAGGTTTGTTTAGACAAATAGGTTTTTTTGATGAACGGTATTTTTTTTCGCCGGAAGACCTTGAGGTTGCCCGGCAAATTCAGCGTGCTGGATATAAATGTTATGTTGATGCGGATGTTTTTTTGACTCATTATGAAGGTATGACTAGCAGGTCTTTGTCTATGGTAAGTACCGCGACAAAACCGGCTTCGACAATCGGTAATATTATTTATTATGGTGATGGAAGTTTGTTTTGGTCATTTGTGATTAGGGTACATCAGTTTTTTGGATCTGTAATGCGGTGTGTTTACCATAAATTATTGTCTATAGGAAGAAAAAAACCTAATTATCATTATGTTTGGTCTATCGGTTATTTCAATGCTTCTGTTGCTTGCCTATCTTTTCGAACGCCAAAAGAAATTTTTCTAAAATACTATAATAAGGTCTCAAAATAGAGCGCTGCTTTTTATGAAAAAAATATTTTTCTTATATACAAAGATTGGGGGCAGAATTTTTCTTCGTCAACTAATGCAATTGCATATGTTGTTATATTTCTTTTTGGTTCTTTTGACGGTTGGTGTTGATCGTAAATCGCTAGAAATCGTCCGCTTGGCGTTGAATAATCGTCGCCTTCAAAAACTTCGGAAAAAAAATAAATCGTTTATTAAATGTTATTTAGATAATGAATCTGATATAAAGGAACAAAAAAAATCCAATAAGGTGTGGGTGCTTTGGTTGCAGGGGATGGACACTGCACCTTTGGTTGTGAAAAGATGTTTTTGCTCGTTAAAACATAATTTGCGAAATCGCGAAATAATCCTATTGACGGAGGCGAATTATCGTGATTACATAACTTTCCCTGAATTTATTCAAAACAAAATTGACAAGAGCGTGATATCTCGAACTCATTTCTCGGATTTGTTACGTTTGGAACTTCTGGAAAAATATGGCGGCACATGGATTGATGCAACTGTTTATTGTTCTGGATCCGATTATCCTGATTATTTGTTCGATTCGGATTTGTTCGTCTTTCAATGTTTAAAACCTGGCTTGGATGGAGAATGCCTTCGAATCTCTAGTTGGTTTATGTCATCCACTTCGAATCATCCCATAATAAGCTTGACGAAGGCGCTGCTGTATAATTATTGGAAAAAGCACGATTCCTTGGTTGATTATTTTTTGATTCATGATTTTTTTGAACTGGCGATAGAAACGTATCCAAATGAGTGGGGAAAAGTTGTCCCTTTCTCTAATTCATTGCCTCATATACTTCTACTGCGCTTATTTGATCCTTTTGATAGTCTTGTATGGAAGTCTGTTATGAGACAAACTTGTTTTCATAAATTGAGTTATAAATTTGAAAAGAATATGGAACTTCTAAAAGATACATATTACGAACGAATTGTTAAAAATGGATTAATCACCGGGACGTGAAATGAAAAAATTGACAATGAAAGAGGTTCAACAGGGATCGCTTAACATTTTAAAAGTGATTGATAGAATCTGTAGGCAAAATAATTTGCAGTATTGCCTTGCGTATGGGACTTTGTTGGGAGCCGTTCGTCACAAGGGTTTTATTCCTTGGGATGATGATGTCGATATAATGATGCCTCGGAAAGATTATGATTTGTTGGTTGATTATTTTGTACGAAACAAAGAAGCTCTCGAACCTTATGTACTTTTGAATAAACAATATAATCCGAATTATCCATATATGATAAGCCGTGTTAGCGATAATCGTTATATATTGGATGTTGATAATGAGGTTTCCTATGGAATAGGCTTGTTCGTTGACATTTATCCTCTTGATGGTGCGGGCAATACTATTGAGGAGTATACGAAACGAAAAAGGGAATCTTCTCGTTATGCAGCCCTTTGTTTTTTAACATCAAGGATAGGTGTTAAACGAGAAAATACGGTCTCTTTTTGTAAATATATGCTGAAATATCCGGCTTTTCTATTTGCTAAGATTTTGGGCAGGAATTTTTTCATGAAAAGGCTGGAAAATATTCAGCGTAGGTGCGATTATTCAAATAGTAAATATATTGGATGCATGGTTTGGGGATCTGATGAAGGGCTTAAAGGAATTTTCCCCAAAGAGTGGTTCAGTGAAATGGTTGATGCTGAATTTGAGGGGGATGTGTTTAAAATCCCGAAAGAATATGATAAGGTCCTTTCGCGTTGTTATGGGAAATATATGGATTTACCTCCAGAGAATAAAAGAATTGCGCATCATTTTTATGATGCTTATCTAAAAGAATAATGATGAAAGGAATTGTCAAATATGGTACAATCGAATCAAATAAATAGATATGGATGCTTTGACGGCCTTCGCGGTTATGCTGCTATAGGAATATTGCTGATGCATTATTTGGCAAATATGCCTAATGGCTGTATATCATCTTTGGTCGTTTCTTGTCCTTTTTTGTACGGACGATTAATACCGTATTTTACGATGTTTGTTTACATGTTCTTTATCGTTTCTGCATTTTCAATGTGTTGTGGTTATTTTGAAAAATTCAGAATGCGTACTATTGATGGCGTGGCCGTTTCTGGATTTGATGTGAATAAATTTTATTCTAGACGATATGCCCGCGTATGGCCTTTTTTTGCTCTGCTAGTGTGTGTTGATGTTTTATTTAATCCTTCTATAGAAATAATTTATCAAGCTTTTGCGGATTTGACGCTTGCTTTTAATTTACTTCCTAATCCGGATATCTCTGTAATAGGTGTTGGCTGGTTTTTAGGGCTTGTTTTTTTATTTTATATAATTTTCCCTTGGTTTGTATATTTACTGCAGACCCCCAAAAGAGCATGGTTTGCTTTGACTATTGCAGTTGTTTTCCATTTTGTTTTAGTTCGTTACTTTTTGACAAATGAATTTTGTACGATAAGTCAAATAAATAATTTTAGACACAACATCGTCTTTAGTTTTCCGTTTTTTATGGTTGGAGGACTACTTTATCTTTATAGGGATTTCTTTAAATCCTTTGGACGACAACGTAAGATAATTTTGGGTTGCGTTGCTGCTTTGGCTGTTTTCCTCCAGTTTACGCCGTTGGTTCCAAATTTATTTGAAAAAAATGCGCTTTATGCGGGTTTTGTTTTTGCTTTCTGGACAGCGTATGCAATAACTGGAGGAATGACTTTCAAAGGTGTTAAAATTCTTGATAATAAGTTTGCGAGAATTTTAGGAGAGTTTTCAATGGAAATTTATCTGTGCCATATGGTGGTATTTCGTGTTATAGAAAAATGTGATATTGGTCGTTTTGTTAAAAATGTGCATGTACTTTATTGGGCTTCGTGTTGTTTGGGGATAATTCTTTCAATTTCTTTTTCTTATGTGGTGACTAAAGTTATATTTCCTAGATGTGTTAAAGTTTTTAAAAGAACGTTTAATGATTGTTGAATCCGTTTGTAAAGATTGTAAATTCCAATGTTGTTCCAAGAATGAAATGATTTCTTAAAAGAGTAAAAAATTTTTGAGGGAAAATTGAGAAAGGTATTAAATATGGCAAAGACTGTTTATCTAGGAATGATCGGGGACATCATGCATCCGGGGCTCATCAATATCATCAACGAGGGCGCCAAGTATGGCGACGTGATGATCGGGCTCTTTACGGACAAGGCAATCGCG
>JAEEGJ010008337.1_pt1 | contig 28655 bp, 27 predicted proteins | sample 8958761 | NCBI WGS metagenome assembly JAEEGJ01 (sample SAMN16246546, study PRJNA631951) | gut metagenome | biome: gut microbiome; feature: rumen; material: RS-attached | host: Bos | place: Iran: Karaj | collected 2018-10
ACATAGTGTCTGTACATATTGGAGTTCTTTTTTATCTCCCTGCTGACGGTTGATTTACTGACGTCTATCAATTTTGCGATTGCCGACAACGACATTTTTTTTCTCAGACACACAGAAATTGTGTATCTTTGCTCTTTGGTAAGGTGATTATATCTTTTCATTTGACAACACAAAAGTAGTCATTTTACCTGAGAGTACCAAATTTTGGTACTCTTTTTTTTTACTTAGTGTTGCACTTGTAACTGGAATTTAGGCTCTTAAGCATTCTGCACCCTGAAACACGATACCTACAAAGCCCCGTTCACGTTGAATAAAACATGAGGGGTTGGATACCATGCTCATAATCCACACATCCCATTCCTCCTACTCCACTGAGAGGCGGCGGATGGCGGTGCCTTGCGGGCCGGAGAGGGAAATGGTGTAGATGCCAGCAGAGAGTCCGGCAAGGGACAGACGGGTGGTGGAGCCATGCAGGGTGCGTCGCATCATTTCGCGCCCGCCGACATCATGGATAGTCAGAAGAAAACCATCTGCAGGCACAGGACTGTCCACCGACAGCGTCACATAGCCGTGGGCAGGGTTGGGGGTAAGGGTGAAGGCGGCAACTGTGGACACGTCGGCGATGGTCTCTCCCGGCTGGTGGTGCGCAGTGTCGGGCATGCTGTCGCCAATATAGAAATATATGGGGTCGCTCCACGGTGTCCACATCAATGTGTCGTGAACAGGGCAAGCGTGGTGGCACTTGGCACGAAGACGGGCCTGATAGTACACCTCGGGTGACAACTGTTCACCCGTCAACTCATGGTAACGGTTACTGGTCTGCACAATATGAAGACTGTCCAAAGGTGCATCATATGGACCGTACGCCATTTCGTAAAGTTGGTGTTCGCCTGCAGTGTCCCACACAAAGACAGGATAGTCTGCCATGACTCCCGCATAGGCGAAACCCTCCACCATAGGGCAACCAAAACTGTCAGTGTCTGGAGGTGTAAAGATTGGGAAAACACAACCCACCCAATCTCTATTATAAGGTCCTAATGATAGTGACAACTGCATATCATTCTTTTCGTCTACCCACTCCACTCCCAAAAAACCACAACTGTCATTACAACTACAATCAATTATATCACAATGATATACATCCGTAGGAATGCCGCGAAAGCCTTCATAATTGGGATTTACCTCAGCCGGACGATTGCCGGTAACATACATGCCAACATAAATAGTGTCCGCTACTTGAATCGGTGAATCAAAATACAAAGAGTAAACACCCAATACTGTATCCACATAATATGAGTTTGTATCGTGTTCATTAGTCAAACAAAGTGTTGGATGATCAAATGCCCAGTATAAATCATACGGTCTATGACTTACCGCCCTGAGCGGATTGGTATAGTGGCAAATTGGATTATTGTAATCACCGTTTACAACTTGAACCACGACACCTCTTATATTGACAGAATCCCTGATTGAACGCGGACCTAAAAATGTAGCCACATTCAATCCCCACACTATTGTTCTGGGTGGAACTATAATTCTGTCACCATAAACTGTCCGCTGGAAATAAGAATCAAAGAAATCGTCTCCTGATCCATCAATATCAATAATGAATCGTGAGGTCGAATCTTTCATAATGGGATACACGGAGTCCATATAGTCCATCCTGAAGGGAAAAATTGTATCCTGTGAACGAAGTATCCCTACACAGCAAAGAAGAAACGCCATTAATAACACCTTTTTCATAGCAATATATTTAAAAATACAAGCTGTTTGTGCTAATTCATTGCCGGGTATAAAAGGAAATGAATTTTTAAGGGGTTAATGGGTGTAGTGGGATTAATAGACCATCACCTTTTGGGTGGTGCTGCCGACACGAACGAGGTAGAGGCCGCTCTGTTGCATGGTGATAGTAACCTCATTGTTGCAGGGGATAATGTTGAGCTGTCGGCCGTTAATGTCGTATAGTGTTACTTCTGTTCCATCGGTCTCAATGTGCAGACGGTTTTCACCAAGAGCGTATGCCTGAAAAGTGGGAGTTTCAACATGGGTGATGGCGGCAGTGTTGCCAATGGTGACGGGCGCGTTGGGTGTGGTGTTATAGGCGCAGGCCACCCAGTTGAGAATAATGTCGCTTGCTGATGTGCTGACCACAGCCTCGGCCCATCCATAGTGAACGCCGTCGTCCAGCAAGATGCGGAACCCAACGAAAATCCGCTCAGGGACAGTGGTGAGGTCCTGGAAAGTAGCATCGCCATATCCGCCAAAGGTGCAGTTGGCATCAACCACTTGGCCAGAGGCGAGCACGGCGGCATAGTCCCATATCTCGGGGTCGGAAACAACGTTGTTGCCGCCCTCGGTCCAATTGTAAGAGATATAGGCATTGACCTGATTGCCATCAACACCACTGAAGTCGCTCAGGCGAAACTCCAATATACCGTCATTGTTGAAGTCAATACCATAGACATTAGTCCATTCTGTTCCGGCTATTGTGATGTTGCCAGTGCCAATATGTCCGTTGACAATTTGTGAATTTGCAATGCTGAATGTTAGTAATGCGAGTGATAATAAAAAGAGTCTTTTCATGTTTTTTTGGTTTGATATTTCTATGATTACATTAGAATTATTTTTCAGAGATTGCCTTGATAAGGTCGGGGCGGCGTTCCTTGGTGCGTTGGAGTGCTTGCTCATAGCGCCACTGCTCAATCTTGGCGTGGTTGCCGCTGAGGAGCACTTCGGGTACTCGCCAGCCCCGGAACTCGGGCGGGCGGGTGTATTCGGGAGGAGCAAGAAGGCCGTCCTGAAACGAGTCGCCCAGAGCTGACTGCTCGTCTCCGATGACTCCGGGGATAAGCCGGATAACCGTGTCGGCTATGACCGCAGCGGCCAACTCGCCGCCTGTGAGAACATAGTCGCCAATGGAAATTTCCTTGGTAATGAAATGCTCGCGGAGGCGCTCGTCGACACCCTTGTAGTGTCCGCAAAGTATCATCAGGTTCTGCTTCAACGACAACGTATTTGCCATAGGCTGGGAGAGCATCTCGCCGTCGGGGGCAGTATAGATGATTTCGTCGTAGGTTCGCTGTGCTTTCAGTTCTTCGATGCAGTTGGCAAGGGGCTCTACCGCCATGACCATGCCGGCTCCTCCGCCATAGGGATAATCGTCAACGCTGCCGTATCGGGAAAGGGAATAGTCGTGTAGGTCATGGAACACCACTTCGACAATGCCTTTCTTCTGAGCCCTGCTGAGGATGGACTCTTCGAAGAACATGGACATCATGTTTGGGAAAAGGGTGAGAATGTCGAGGCGCATATTAGCGAAGTCTGATGGTTTGACCGGGGCGTATGACGGCATTCTGTTTCATATTGTTCAGCTTGCAGAGCTTGGCAATGGTGGTGCCATTGCGCTTGGCTATACGGCTGAGAGTGTCGCCAGTACGCACTTTATAATATTTGCCACCCTTGCTGTAGTTGCCCACCGAGGATCTGCCACTGGTATTGTTGGCATAGCCCGGTTTGGCCACTTTGTTGAAGGAGTTCTTGTTGAGCGTGATGGTGGGGGCCAAAAGGGTGCGGGTTTCGCAGCTAATGACATTCTCGGGATTGATGGCGTTTCCCTTATATCTGATTTCGAAGTGGAGGTGGCTGCCTCGCGAGCGGCCTGTATTGCCGCAAAGGCCTATCTCCTCACCAGCTTTGACACGGGTGCCCGGAGTGACATGACGCTTGGATAGGTGAGCATAGTAGGTTTCAAGACCATTATCGTGACGGATGACGATGAGGTTACCGTAAGAGCTGTTGTATTTTGAGAACCGCACTACACCGTCGAAGGCCGCATAGATGGGTTCGCCCGTGGGCATAGCGAGGTCGAGTCCATAATGGAAACGGCGACGGCGGGGACCAAAATGGGATGAGGGACGAGCATATTCGGGTGTGGGGAACACAAAAAACTTTCCGTTCTCGGCATCGGTGAGTTTGACTTCGACAGGAGTCATCTCCGAGATGTCCATTTTTAACGCATGGAGCTGGGCAGGGTCGAAAGCCATGAGAATGTCTTCTTCGCTGTCGGTACCGGGGTCATCCTGTTGACTTAAGGCATAGTGAGGGGTGATAATACCATGGTCTTCCTCTTCATCCTCGGCCACATCGTTGGGCATATTGACTGGACGCTGCAAAAGATTCTCCCGGTCTATCTGCTCGTTCTCCTTGTCCTGCGGACTTTCATCAAAGAGGTAGGGATCCTGATAGTTGCTACTCTTGGGAGAGGCGTCATCGGCCACGTCGACAGTATCGTTGTCCACTTTCTTCTTATTCTTCTTGACACCGTAAGGGTCGGTACGCACACCGGAATACTCGTCAGTGGGATCGGATGTCTTGACGAGCTTGGTATGCTTAATCTGCCCACCCTTGGTGTTGGAATACACCTTGGGCTTGGGTTTGGACTGTTTGGCATTAGGGCGATCCTGTGCGTTTGCTACAATAGGAATAAACAACAACAGAATCAAAGTTATATAGCGATAATATCTATTCATAATAATGGTGCAAAAGTACGTAAAAAAAAGCAATTGGCAAAATCTATTTAGCAACTATGGCAATATCAAGGTGTTATTACATAGGCAAGGCGTATCAATTAACGGGTGATTTGGCGGTAGTGCATGTGTTTGACAAGATAGTCGACCACCTGGTCAACCAAGTCCACCCGTGCCTGTTCGAGGAGGGTTTGAGCTTCGAGGTAGTCCTTCATGCCGTACATGCCTGCATCATAATAGTTTTTTACCTCAATCAGATTGTCAAAAGCATCGCTTACTGCCTGTCGGCGAATGGCTATCAGGCCGTACGACTCGGTCATCTGGTTCCATGCCATGATGGTTTGGAGAACGAGTTTCTGTTGGAGGTCTTGACGATTGTTTTCGGCCTGTTGGCGACTGATGTTCTCTTTGCGGATGTTGTGAGCAGACTCCCACCAGGCTGTAACTGGGATATTGAGCGAGGCGAACACCAATCCGTTGTTTCGCCAGCCATCGCCCAACAGGTTATTGATACCATAGGTGGCACCCACGGCAAGCTGTGGCAGCGTCTGGCCCACAGCCATACGTTTCTTGAGCCCCGCAGCTTCGACACCCAGGTCGAGCAAGCGGCTCTCGGAACGATGCGCAGCAGCCGTCGTGGGGTCGACACAGAGACCGGGGAACGGGATATGGTGAAGATTGAGGGTATCGAAAACGAGCGAAACACTATCGTAGGGTAAGCCTATATACTGACACATAGAGCGAGTGGCGAGCTCTATGCCGTGCGACAGCTGCATATCCGTGGCACTGAGTTCATTGAGCTTGAGGCGTACCCGCAGCAGGTCGTTGCGACCCATCACACCCGCATCAACGGCCACAGAGGCATCGCGTTCCAGCGTGTCGAGCATAGTACGCACAGTCTGTAATAGTCGCTGACGCTCGTAAAGCGACACTATCTGATAGTAGAGACGGCCCACATTGAGTTCCACCTCCTGACGGCTCATGATTAGCTTCAACTCTGCGGCTTCAATTCCCAGTTTCGCCAGTTTATTGCCATTGACAATACGCCCTCCTGCAAAGATGGGCTGGGTGAGCAGCGCATTGGCGAAAGCACCTCGGTCGAACATCCGCAGCTCAGCGTCGAAAGTGAAATGGTCGGCCACCATGCCAAGCAGTTCTTCCACATTGATGTCTGCACCCATATTGTCAAGCCACTCTTGAAGTTCGGCCCGACGCTGGTCGAAACTCTCGCCGTCGTACTCCATGGTGAGTGTGAGATTGTCGCCCTGCTCTTTGGCTGTGACATCCAATAGGGGTTTATAGGACTGGAAGTAGCCAGCCATGAGCGATAGCGAGGGGAAATACTTGGTGAATGCCGCCCGTCGGGTTTCGCGGGCCGCAGAAACATCAAGCATGGCATTTTTAACCACGGCTTGATTGTGGAGTGCCCATGCAGTACAGCTGTCGAGTGAAAGATGGACCACAGCCTTCTGGGCCGAGACACTTACCACAGGGCACAGCAGCAAAAGCACTATTTGAAGTTTCAATCTATGCAACACATTTCTATATTTGGGTGGCTTCATAACGGGAGCTTGCGGCGTTTTATTGTGCAACACCAGCATAAAGAAAGTTAAAGCAGACAAACCGTATGCCTCTCTATTCACGCATCTCCACCATTTTCACCAGAAGACTCACTCCGTACCACCTTGGTTTTATCTCTGTCGAACAGTTTCCAATAGGCAACAGGCAACACGGTAACTATAAGTCCAATGGCACAGATGGTGCCAAAGCATATTACTATGCCCATAGGCATCCATAAAGTGCTCCGGTGTATTATCATGGGGATGACACCCACAGCGGTAGTGGCACTGGTAAGGAAAATGGGTCTCATACGGCGGCGGCCTGCCTCAAAAGCCACCTGACGCAACGGCAACCCCTCGGCACGCAATTCCTCCGCATAATCGAACATGACAATAGTATTGCGTACATTAATTCCAATTAGACTGACTATGCCTATGATTGCGGTAAGGCTGACATCGGAACGGAAAATCCACAATCCCACAAATCCTCCCAACAAACATAGGCTGGTGCCGCAGAGCGACAAGAGGGTAAGGCGTATCTTCTTGAAGTTGAACAGCAGGAAGAAGAACACGATGATGATAGCTGCTATCAATCCCACTATAATGCCGCTCATATTGTCCTCGTTCACGGCATCGAGGCCACCATAGGTCATATCAACCCCGTCGGGCAGCATGGGGCGAAACTCCTCTTCCAGCCAAGGTTTCAGTTTTTTCATCACCACGGGCTGGCTGCATCCAAACCGCAAATCCGCTCCCACTGTGGCACAGGGTATGCCGTTGCGGTGCACTATCCGGGCGGGCTGCCAGTCGGGACGGATATCGGCCACCTGCCGCAATGGCACCCACACTCCCGGAATGGCAGTCGGCACAAACGTGTTCTGCAATTTCTCGAAGTCGGGAGTACCGTTGTCTTCTATTTTCAGACTCACCTGCAGCGCATAGTCGCCCTCCCACACTGTGGTGACTGGCAGTCCACCAAAGAGCGTGGCCAGATTGGCCGACAGCACAGCCTTGGTTATGCCAAGCCGTGAGGCCTCTTCTGGTTTGAGGTCAATACGCACCGTGGGAATATAGCCCTCATAGTCACAATGCACCCACACCAGGTCGTCTTCGTGACTCTGCATAAAGGCCTTGAGAGTATCCACATAGGGTCGCATCAACTCAGCGTCCTCGCCAAACAATCGCACCTCCACCGGATTCTTCACCCCCTGATAGTCGAGCTGTTTGACTCTGATTACCGCATTGGGATAGGCATCCACATAAGTATCCTTGTATCGTTTCAGCACCCGCTCTGTCACATCGTAGCCCGTAGTCTTCACAATCATCTGGGCATAGTTTTTGGCAGGCATATTCGGGGCATAGGCCGCCATAAAGCGGGGTGAGCTACTGCCCACAAAAGTAGTGACACTGGTGATGTCGGCATCCTGATGCAGCACCGCCTCGAAATCGGCACATACCTGCTCTGTTTGCTGCAGCGACGAGCCTTGGGGCAGGTGTATTTCCACTGCAAAGCTGTCGCGCTCAGCCTTGGGCATAAGTTGCAACGGCAGATTGAAAAACAGCAACACCGCCAACCCCACCGAGAGCAATCCTGCTCCTATGGTGAGCCATGGATAACGGAAACACACACGCAGCAAACGCTCATAGCCTGTTTCAAGCCAGTAGAAGAAACGGTTCTGCACCCGTGTAACCACATTTTCCCGCCGTCTACGTTCCGGCTTTATCATGCGCTGTTCCAGCCAGGGGGTGAGCAGCATGGCCAAAGCAAGCGAAATGCCCAACGAGATGCTGATGGTGGAGGGGAAGAATTTCACAAAGTCGGCCAATGGCCCCACCATGGTAAAGAGGAACGGGAAGAATATGGCGCATATAGAGATGGTTGCAACAACCAACGAGGGAAAGAAGGTCTTGGCACTGTGTATGGCTGCCTGCCACGGCCGTTCACCGCGTCGCAGGTTGTCCATATAACCGTCTATCATTACTATGCTGTCGTCCACTATCATGCCCAGCGTCACAATCAGTGCCGCCAGCGTCACGGTGTTCATCTCATAGCCGATAATGTACATTACGGATATTGTGATGGCGGTGGTCAGGGGTATCTCAATGGCGGGAATCAAGGCCGATGTGATGGGGAAAAGCAAGAGCATCACCGCTATCACCACCAAAATGGCCGTAAGGAGGTCTTTCAAAAACGACCAGATGCTGTCGTCCACTACTTTGGGCAGGTCTATGATACGCTCCAACACTACTCCGTCGGGCAGAATGCGCTGGAAATCTTTCAGCACCACATTCACATCCTCGCCAAACTTAACAATATTATTGCCCGGACGCATCTCTATACTCAACACCAAGGCTGGATTGCCATTTTGGGTGATAAAGCTCGAGGGTTCGGCATAACGCCGTTCTATCCGTGCCACATCCTGAAGCCTTATGGCCTGCCCGAAAGGTGAGGTGTAAACCACCTGTTCGCCCAACTCTCGCTCCGATAGATAGGGGCTGGTAACGTGCAGGGGCACCAACTCGTCGTCCATCTGCAGTGTGCCGCCAATGCTCAGCAATCCCTGCCCCACCAGTTCGGCCGTCAGCATCTGGTAGCTGATGCCGTATGATGTGAGTTTCTCTTTGTCTATATATACGTCCAGTTCTTCCTGCCGTTCGCCAAACGACTTGATATTGCCCACTGCCGGCACATTGCGCAGCCGTTTTTTCAGCAAGTCCATATAGCGCCCCATCTCGCGGTAGGTCTTGTCTGCCGACTCAATAGTAACCAGCATCGACGACGTGTTGCCGAAGTCATCCACCACCGCCACTGCCAGAACCCCGGCGGGCAGCTGTGTCTTGAAGTCCTTCAACCCGTGCCGAATCTTCGACCACACCTCAGTCTGGTTCATCACACTGTAGTCCAGCTCCACAAACACATACACAATGCCCTCTGATGTGTAGCTATAGGTGCCTTTCTTGTTCACTTCCTGAAATGTGAAAAGATATTCCTCCAGTGGGGTGGTCACCTGTTGCTCCACTTCATCGCTGCTGGCTCCGGGATATACCGCAGCCACTATGCCCTGACGGATAACAAACTCAGGAAACTCCTGCTTGTTCATCCTGTCCAGGCCGTAGATTCCCAACGCCACCAAGATTCCCACAATGAGGAATATTATCTTGGGGTTGGACATCACTGCTTCTATAAATCCCTTACGTTTCAATTATAGTGTATGTATTTATTTTCGTTGGAACCGTGACGTAAGTCCCATAATGCGTATTCAATTACATGTCTTGCAACAAGCTTGTCGGTTCACCTGGTGGGGATAGCCTTGACCTCCGTGCCTTCCGACACTTTGAGAAAACCGTCAACCACCACGCTGTCGCCCTCTTGCAATCCTTCCGTCACCAGCACTCCGCTGCGCGTAAGGTCGCCTATCGCCACCGGCTGGCGGTAGGTTTGTCCTTTCTTCACTGTCCACACATAACGGCTGCCGTCATTGGCCAACTGCACCGCCCTGTTGGGCAATTCGTATCCCTCCACCGCATCGTCGGCTGTGAAACGGCAGCTGCACACCATACCGGGCAAAAGTCCCTTAGGTGTTTTCAGTAGGCGTACACGGAAATTATAGCTGTGCGACACCCTGTCGGCTGTCACCTCCCGTTCAGTAACCACTCCGGCCACATTCATGCCGGCCGAGTCGCCCAAGGCACCGATGTCCACCAACACTCGCGAATTGATTTGCACATTGTTCACATCCACCTCGGGAATATTCATTCTTACATATAGACTCGACAGGTTCACTATATTCATTGCAGGCATCCCCGGTGCGAGAACCGCCCCTTCGACAATCATACATTTCTCCACCGTACCGCTTACCGGAGCGTAAAGGCTACAGTCGTCGAGGTTTCGCTTGGCTATTTCGTATGTACTCAGAGCCTGGCTGTACCGGGTCTGCACCTCTACCCATTGCAGGTCGGGCAGGCTACCCTTGTCGTGCACTTTTTTGGCCCTTTCGTAGGCATCGCGCGCCTGCTCCAAAGTGGCCTTGGCCACATCGCACGTGCTTGAGGCACTGTGATTGTCGACTGTTGCCAACAAATCGCCCGCCTTCACATGCTGCCCATCACGCACATAAACCGCCTTCACCCTGCCCCCTTTGCCAAAACTTACCGGAGTGGACGAAGCCTCCTCTACAGTGCCCACATAGGTGCGATGGCTCTCCACCGAGCCGTTACGCACAGTCACCACCCCCACCTTCACCGGTTCCTGACGGTCGGTGGGCTTGTTCTGGCTGCAACCTGTCAACAAAAGCAAAGTGGCTATTGCCACCCCCCAACGTTTCTCCATAGGCTACAAATCGCGCATCTCCTGTTTCACAAACTCCAATGCGCTGGCTGTGGGCAACTCGCCCTGCGTCACGGTAGCAAAGATATTGCTTGCCAATCGGGTTGGGTCGGCATCGGCGGGTGTGGAGATAGCAGCCGAATTAATGATGCCTATCATCTCGTCCTTGGCGTTGCGGATGCGGTTCCACGCCTCGCTCGAGAGGTATACCTGCTGACTCAGGTTATGCTCCCACTCGTCGCGTATGGTCTTGGTCATCACACCTTGCAGCAACCGGGTGTCCATGCCCGGCTGATAGCAACGCAGCACCAGACTCTCGGGCGATATGCGCTCTAGATACAACACCATGCGCTCATAGGCCTGCAGCCTGATGGGGGTCACCAGCTTCACCGCCTCGTGATGTTCGTCCACCCGCATCTGCAGCATCGCCATCTTCTGCTGGTTGTCGAAATAGCGCTTGGTCAACAAATAGAAAATAAAACCGCTCACTGCCACTGCCACAAGCACTGACAACACACTGAAAACGATTATCATGATAATTAACTTTGTTTTAATTGTTTGTTATTTCAAATATTCATTCTTATTGGCATTTCGGGGTATCTCCTCCCCTCCCCTTTTGCTCTGTCAATCAAGTTTCAGCACAGCGAGGAAGGCACTTTGGGGCACTTCCACATTGCCCACCTGGCGCATACGTTTCTTGCCTTCTTTCTGTTTCTCGAGGAGCTTACGCTTACGGGTGATGTCGCCGCCGTAGCACTTGGCCGTCACGTCCTTGCGAACCTGCCGAACTGTCTCGCGGGCAATAATCTTGCTGCCGATGGCCGCTTGGATGGCCACATCGAACTGTTGGCGGGGTATCAACTCCTTCAACCGCTCACACATCCGACGACCTATCGGGTAGGCATTGTCCACATAGGTCAGCGTCGACAAGGCATCCACCGGGTCGCCGTTCAGCAATATCTCCAGCTTCACCAGCTTCGAGGGTTGGAACCCGTTGATATAATAGTCGAACGAGGCATATCCCTTCGAAATACTTTTCAGCTTGTCGTAGAAGTCGAACACCACTTCGCCCAGCGGCAAATCGAACGTTATCTCAATGCGGTCTGTAGTCAGGTAGGTCTGGTTCTTCAGTATGCCGCGTTTGTCCATACACAACTTGATGACCGGCCCTATAAAGTCGGCTTTAGTGATAATCTGTGCATGGATATAAGGCTCATACACCTCGGCTATATTGTTTGGTTCGGGCATACCCGACGGGTTGTACACATCCTTCTCTTCGCCATTTGTCAATTTCACCTTATACTGCACATTGGGCACCGTAGTGATGACATCCATGTTGAACTCACGCTCCAGTCGCTCCTGTACTATCTCCATGTGCAACAGGCCCAGGAAACCGCAACGGAACCCAAACCCCAGCGCCAGCGAACTCTCAGGCTCGAACGTAAGCGAGGCATCGTTCAGCTGCAATTTCTCCAACGAAGCACGAAGCTCCTCATAGTCGTCGGTATCCACCGGATAGACACCGGCAAACACCATGGGTTTCACTGCTTCGAACCCCTCTATAGCCTTATCGCAGGGACGCTGCACATGTGTAATGGTATCGCCCACACGCACCTCGCGGCTCGTCTTGATGCCGCTGATAATATAGCCCACATCGCCGGCTTTCAGCTCTTTGCGCGGCTCCATATTCAGTCGCAGCACTCCTATCTCGTCAGCATGGTAGTCCTTTTCAGTGCTTACAAACTTCACCCAGTCGTTAGTGCGCAACGTACCGTTCATGATGCGGAAATAGCTGATAATGCCCCTAAAGGGATTGAACACCGAGTCGAACACCAACGCCTGCAGCGGAGCCTCGGCATCGCCTGTGGGAGCCGGAAAACGGTCCACAATGGCCCTCAACACCTCATCCACCCCCACACCCGTCTTGGCACTGCACGACAGTATTTCTTCCCGCTTGCATCCCAAAAGGTCTATAATCTCGTCGGCCACCTCCTCGGGCATAGCGCTGTCCAAGTCTATCTTGTTCATCACGGGAATAATCTCCAAGTCGTTCTCCAACGCCAGATAGAGGTTTGAAATAGTCTGTGCCTGTATACCCTGCGTGGCATCCACTACCAGCAAAGCCCCCTCGCATGCCGCTATCGAACGGCTCACCTCATAGCTGAAATCCACATGCCCCGGGGTGTCAATCAAGTTCAACACAAAGTCCTGCCCATTGTTGGGACTGTCGGGATTGCCGTCATAACGGTAATTCATCTGGATAGCGTGGCTTTTAATGGTGATGCCGCGTTCCTTCTCCAAATCCATATCGTCCAGCACCTGGTCCTGCATCTCGCGCTGCGACACTGTGGCCGTAAACTCCAACAAACGGTCGGCGAGAGTACTCTTGCCGTGGTCAATATGAGCAATAATGCAAAAGTTGCGAATATGAGTCATCTTTTCAGTTTTAAAATGCAAAAATACAACTTTTTTTCGAATTTATCTGTTCTTAATCGCCAAATCTCAAAAAATTCGTATCTTTGCACCTCGAAATGAAACACATTTTTATCATCAACCCATCTGCGGGAAAACAAGATTCCACTACCGAAATCACCCATAAAGTCGAGTCCTACGCATCGGCCCACGGCGACTTCGAATACTCTATATACACCACCCAATGCTCAGGTGACGCCACCCGTTGGGTGCGACGCTGGTGTGCCGACCACCCCGGAATGCCGGTTCGCTTCTACTCGTGCGGCGGCGACGGCACCCTCAACGAAGTGGTGAGCGGCTGCATCGGTTTCGACAACGTGCAAGTAACCATCCACGCCAACGGCAGCGGGAACGACTACATCAAATACTACGGTTCGATCGACGACTTCAACGATATCGACCGCCTTGTCAACGGTACACCCCACCCCGTCGACGTGATGAAAGTGAACGACCGTTTCAGCATCAACGTGTGCAATTTCGGTTTCGACGCCATGGTGTGTAAAATCGGCAACGATGTGCGCCGCAAACCCATCATCGGGGGCAAACACTCCTACACCACAGGCATCATCCAAAGCATCTTCACTTCGCGCAGCAACTATGTACGCATGTCGGTGGACGGCGAACCCTTCTTCGACGGCCACATGCTGCTCTGCACGCTCAGCAACGGCCGTTTCAACGGAGGCAACTACATGTGCGCCCCCCTTTCGAAAAACGACGACGGACTGCTCGAAATCAATCTCTTCAAGCGCATGCCGCTCATCAAGTTCGCCAGCCTGGTGAACGAATACAGCCACGGCACCCACATCAACCGTCCCGATGTCAAACAGCTCATGCTCTACCGTCAAGGCACCACCGTCGAATTGTCAAGTCCCAAACCCTTCTGGTTGGTAATCGACGGCGAGATGCTGCACTGCGACCACTATCAGGTTCAAAACCTGCACCACGCCATCTCCTTCGTCTCCCCCCGCAACAACTGACATCATTTTCCCCTCCCTCTGTCCCCGTTCCAACCCCGCACTCCCTTCACTCTTCAATAACTCCATCGAAAATAACTCTTCACCCCCATCGTTAAGAAGAACTTAAGAAGATGTGGGGAAGGGCTTAACAGTTAGCGAAGGAAGAGCGAACCCACAGCGAACCTGGACTGGAGTTGGATAGCTGGCGGAAAGCAAACGATATTGTGTAGAAATGCTAACGCTATTGTGTTGGATTGCAAACGCAATTGTAGCTAAAGGCTAACGCTACTGTAGCGGAAGGCTAACGCTGTTGTAGCGGAAGGCAAAGCCCAGTATGGCGGAAGGGAAAGGCTACAATTTGACAGGCTGGTAGTAGCAGGCGGTGCACGGCATTTCGAGGGGTTCCTGACCCTTGAGGGTCAACTCGAACTCGGGCTGTCCCGATTCCATGCTAGTGGGCGAATATACCGCACTGCCCTCCGGTCCCTGGAAGGTATAAGTCTCCACCCTTGCAGTACCTTCAACCAATAGTTCACCCTCCCAATTGATAAGGGGTTTGTCGCCCACACGGGCATCGGGAGCAAAGAGGGTGAGGCGATAGCGGTCGCCGTTTGCGTCCACGCGGGCGAAACCATAAGGGCCTTGGCTGAACTTCATGCGGTCGACGGGTTCCCAATTCCCTTGAAGCGAGGGATGAAGTGATTTGATTTCGGCCTTGATGAGTTTGGCACGGTGAGCCTGCTCGACAGGCGAGGAATAGTTTACGGCGGTCACCCCTTCGGAGAACCATATCTCGCCATCGAGAAGCATGGACCCCCGCCAACCCACGGGACACCAGTCAGTGCTGTCGAGATTGCGCACGCGGTCGCGGAAACTGCGGTCGAAGAGGGTATCAAAATAGGCCGTCATCTGCTGGCGGTTTTCTATGTTGCGCAAGGGGTAGTCGCGACAGAGGGGATAGTTTACGAGGTCGGCAAAAGTTTTCTTGTCGCCATTGACAATGCTGGTGATAACCAGCTGGTAGATTTGGCCGTCGGTCATCTGGGCATATTGCTCCTCATAATACTCTTCCATCTCCTCGGGACTGGACAACGAGTCGACGGTTACGGACGGAGTGGTTGCGCCTCCACAGGATATGAATAGAATGGACGCAGCTGCTGCGAAAAAACAGTGTTTGAAGTTCATAGTATACGTGTTATAAGGTTAACGATTCTGTACAAAGAATATGCAAAGATACACTTTTTTTTGCAAACCCACAAAGGTGCATAGCCCAATTTGCCCCGTGGGGCGTTGAAATGGTTGGTGCTGAACGGGTTGAAATATCAGATTTTGGTTTTTCGGACAGCCAGAAGAACCGATAGAGAGCTGAGCGACATGACCAGCAGAAAGGTGATGAGGAAATCGATGCCACGCATGGCAACGGGGAATGCGGAGACCACAAAATTGTTGCCCATTTTGACAATGCCGAAATGCTGTTGGAGAAAGCAGATGACAAAACCCAGCAGCAAACCGGCCACTACCCCGATAGCGGAAATCATCACCCCCTCGGTGCGGAAGATGCGCCGGATATTGGAGCGGGGCATACCCAGACTGCGCAGCGTGGCGATGTCCCTTTTTTTGTCGAGCACCAGCAGTGAGAGCGATGCCACAAGGTTGAGCGTGGAGATGAGGACGATGAGGGCAAGGATAAGGTAAATGCCCAGCCGCTCGCTGCGGAACACCTTGTAGTAGATGGGTTGCTGCTCAAAACGGTCCTTGACGGTGAATTCATCGCCCAGCAGACGGCGCACCGAGGCCTTTACCTTGTCGGCATTGGCCCGGGGCTGAAGCGCTATGGCGAGTGAGGTGCATTCATCGTCGGAGTAATCCATCAGTTGGCGTACAAAGGCGATGTCGGCCACTACATACCGGGTGTCGATATCCTGCTGGATGTAGAAATTGCCACCAGGCATAGCATAGCCCGTGTTGAAAGCCTCGTCCATGGTCATACCGAGCGACACACCCCGTTTGGGGATGTGGACGGCCACCGGCATATTGGAGGCCTCGCGGATGCCGAGATTGTAGTAGACTTCGGCGCCGAAGAGGAGGAAATACTGCTGCCAGCCGTCGTCCATAGGAGCGGCGAGCTGATAGGTGCCTTCGTAGAGGAGTGTATCGAGACCCGTGACGCGGGGGTAGCTGCTGTCGACTCCGCGCAGGGAGACAATGGCCTCGTTGTGGTGGTAGGTAATCCAGGCATTCTCTTCGACTATTTGCGACACTGCGGCGACCCCTTCGGTGGAGGAGAGGGCGGAATAGTCGATAGTGGAGAGATGGAATGTCTTGCCCTTGGCCGGCTGCACCAATAGGTGGGGGTCGAACGAGTTGAAAAGGCTTTGGGTGAGATTGCCGATGCCGTTATACACGCTCAGCACCACAATAAGCGCCGTGGTGCTTACAGCAATGCCGATAAGCGAAATCCAGGAGATGATGTTGATGACGGTCTTCTGCTTGCGCGAGAAGAAATAGCGCCGTGCAATGAAGAGGGTGTAGGGCATCACTGTTTGAGTAATCGCTCGATATTCTCAACATAATCGAGAGAGTCGTCGAGGAAATAATCCAATTGAGGGATGATGCGGAGTTGGCGACCTTCGCGCAAGCCCAGACGGCGACGGATGTCGGAGCTGTGGGTAAGGATGGCATCGATGATGCCCTGCTTGGTGGCCGGCTGGGCGGGTTGGGAACCCGAGGCGGGGATATCGCCAATGGGCATGATGCTGATGTGGACGCGGGCGATGGAGAGGTCGGGAGTGATACGTACACGGGTCACAGTGATGAGCGAGTTGCCCAGCACGGGCTTCATCTCGCGGAGGAAGATTTCGCCAAGGTCCTGCTGGATGAGGCGGGATATTTTGTTCTGGCGGGTGGTTTGCATAGTGTATGTATGTTAATGTGAGGCGATGAAAATGGGTTATTGTGAAAGTGTGTAATGCAGGGACAGTGCGGAAACCGGCGCATTGTCACAATCTCACAAAAACGATATGGCGGGGTGTGACTACCAACGCCAACCCACGCGGATGGGGATGAATATGGACTGTTGCACAAGCACCACACCCACCTCGGCGAAGAGGCTGTGATAGTTGCGGAACATCTGCTGGAGGGCGTGGTCGTAGAACCAGTTGAGGCCGCCGTAAAATTCGAAATAGGGGCTGATGGTGTTGCCGTAGTTGTTGGCATTCATCAGGAAACTACCACCCAGACGCAGACCCAGCATGGGAGCCCATGTTTCGCCCACGGGACGGAAGTCCATGTCGACAAATGCGTTGACCATGTGGCTGTTCTTGTCGAGTTTCACGGGGCGCATGGGAGCACAGAAATTATAGCCCAGACCACCACCGAGGAAGAAGTCCTGGCTGATGTTGATACCGTTGATTACGTTGAGGCCCATACCCTCTTCCCAAGCGTTGAGATTGTAGCCAGTGCCCTTAATGTCGGGGGTGGAAGCTTCGACTTTGGGAGTGCCGTAGTTGCCCACGTTGTGAAGATAGCCCATTTCGATTTTGAACATATATTCTACGTTAGGGCGTTCCTGGGAATATTGAGCCGACACTGCGGTGGCAGTGAGCAGCATAACTGTCAGAAAAATTGATTTAATATGTTTCATTGTACTATAATTTGCGATTGCAAAGATAAGAATTTATTTTCAAATAACGCTACATAACTTCCGGGACGGAGTTGGTGGCGGACTGTATCACCATCGCGCAAATTTCTGATACTTAAAACCTTTTTACCGGACAAATCGTATATAGAAAGGTCAATTTTTTTGTCATAACCGCCCATATCGATACGGAATTCGGTGTTGCCTGGGTTGGGGTAGATGCGCAATTGGGTATTGGACGAGTGGCCCACAGGAGTGGAGGGAATGCCCACACACGAGGTATCGACCACAGCGAGTGCATATTGACCCGGCATGAGATTGGCGACGAACCAACCGGCCACTACGGAGCTGTTGTTGGTGCGTTTCTGAGAAACCAGCTGCCAAGGGTGATTGGCATCGGGGCGGTAGACCACACCGAGAGAGTCGAAGGTGAAGCGGTTTTCGTAGAATCCCCTGTCGAGGAAGGAGCAGCCCAGCGTGCCGTTGGCACCCATGTTGTAGCAGAGCTGGAGGGTAACGCCGGTGTCCCAAGGATGATAGGCTGCCACTTCCCAATAGCGGTCGGACAGGCGGACGATGCCGGGCAGAGTGTCGCCGGTGGGATGGACAAAGTGGTGGACAATATGCATGCGGGAGTTGATGGGGGTGGAGCGGGGAGCCACGCGGACTTTGCTATATGTGAAGGGAAGCTCGGTGACCCCTTGGGAAGTGAGGGTGACGAGGCAGGAGGTGGAAGCGTCGGAGATGAGATTGTTGTAATCGACCACAGCATAGGCAGGTTCGAAGGAGAGGGAGAACGACTGGGTTGCGACGGTATCGTCGAACAGCATCCATTGGTCGACCTGCTGGTTGTCGTTGGAGAAGAAAGTGACCGGGACGCGGTTGCCGTGGGCATAGTGGGTGGTGCCGCGCAACTGCTGGCGGAGGGTGACGGTGGCGGTGTTGCCCTGATGTGTGAACTGGTCAACAGCATAGTCGATGAAACCGGGATGAAAAACATGGAAGTCGAAAAAGCCTTCTAGGTCTATGCCACTATACTGGCTGAGGCTGTCGCGGAGCGAGGCGGCATCGAGGTTGCCGAAAGCGCATCGGTCGAACAGGCGGCGCATGCAGTTGTAGAAGAGGCTGTCGCCCATAATGCCGCGAAGCGAATGCCACACGAGGGCACCTTTGTCGTAGGAAGTGGTGCCATAGGTGTAGAGTTCGGGCATACCCGAAAGCGCACGGAAACCGTTGTCATCGACATGGGCGGTACGCATAACCGTGCCGAGATTGTCGAGGTAGTATTTGTCCGAGCGGTCGCGTCCAAAGATGGCTTCGCAGGCCACCTCCTCACAGAAGGAGGCGCCCCCTTCGTTAATCCACATATCGCCTTCGGTGGCGCAGGTGATAAGGTTGCCGAACCATGCATGGCCCAGCTCGTGACAGGTGGTCATGGTACATGGCAAGTTATTTAGGGCGCTCATGCAGCCTGTGACCAAAGCGATATTCTGTGCATGTTCCATGGAGCCCATGGTAGTTGAGATATACCCTATCCGCTCCCAGCGGTAGGGGCCGAAACAACGCTCAAACATAGGCACTACCTTGTTCAGCATGGCAAAATGGGCCTGGACATTGGCACTATCGTGATTCATGCCGATATATCCAAGAATGGCCGGATGGCGGACAGAGTCGGCTCCCGGAGCAGGAGGCTCACCAGCATAGGTGGTTTCGATAATATTCCATGGAGCGGACGAGACGGAAGAGATGTAGGTGGGGATGGGCTGGCTGAGTTGCCATTCCTCGGTGAGACTGCCGTCGCTGTTGGTGACAGACGACACCCGCTGGCCGCTGCAAAGCGAACGCCAGCCCGGCTTGGAGGTGACAATATAGGTATAGGTGGCCTTGTCGTAGAAATTATCGCGGCAGGGATAGAAACAACGTCCGAAAACATGGGGATATTCCTTGAAGGCAGCCCCGAGATTGTAGTGTATGTTATTGTCCATGTGCATGCCGCCGAAACCATAGGACTCGACATGTCCCTTGGTGAAATAGGGTATGGTAACAACTTGCGTGTCGCCCGGCATGCCTCCCACATAGATAGTCAGCAATTGGTTGTCGGCATTGTAGCTGAACCCCCTTGTAACCACCCCGTTGAGCATCACGGGATGAATGCTGTCGGCAATGAGGTCAAAGCTGACGCTACCACAATCGCGGGTTTTCACAAAAGTAATTTCAGCTATGCCTTGTAGCTGTTTTTCAACATTATGACCCAAGTCGAGGGTTAAACTGTAATGTAAAACGTCGACAGAATCGTGCTCAGCATCCTGTGCACACACCTCTACAGTAAGTAATGCCACTGACAAGCAAAAGAAAAATAGTTTACGTTTCATCTTTATACTCTGCTAATTGGAAAATAATTTGCAAAGATACGAAAAAAAAATTTTGTGTGAATGAAAAAAAGTCTATATCTTTGCAAAGTGATATCAAAATAATATCACACACAAATCACCTAAAAAACTAATAATAAAATAGTATAATACAATGGAAACAAAAGAATTTATCCGACCGATGAAAGCCACGAACAATGGCTTCTTACATTTGTTTATCAACTTGGTGATGCTGGTTGCCATCGTCCCGCTGACAATGCTGATTGTGAGATGGAACGAGGGTGTGGGCATCCTGTTCTGCATTGTGGCATGCATTCTCTATGTGCTGCACCTTATTGGATTTATGATTATCCAGCCGAACATGGCCCGTGTGCTGATATTCTTTGGCAAGTACCGCGGCACGGTGACGGACAACGGTTTCTTTTGGGTGAATCCTTTCTACAGCACACGGCGCATGTCGCTGCGTGCACGCAACATGGATGTGGCACCCATCAAGGTGAACGACAAGAACGGCAACCCCATCATGATTGGCCTGGTGTTGGTGTGGAAAATAAAAGACACCTACAAGGCTGGCTTCGACATTGAAGTGGACAAAACCACCACAGTGGACAAGGAAGGCAACACGACCACCAAGAGCAACGGCTACGACAACTTCGTGAACGTGCAGAGCGACGCCGCCCTGCGCAAGGTGGCCGGCATGTATGCCTACGACAACATAGACCACCACAGCGAGGAGCTGACCCTGCGCAGCGGCGGCGAAGAAATCAACGACCGGCTGGAGAAAGAACTGCGCAGCCGACTGGACATCGCCGGTATCGAAGTGGTGGAAGCCCGCATCAACTACCTGGCCTACGCCGCCGAGATTGCCAGCGTGATGCTGCGCCGTCAGCAGGCCGACGCCATCATCTCCGCCCGCGAGAAGATTGTGGAGGGTGCTGTGAGCATGGTCGACTTGGCGCTGAAGAAACTCTCCGCCGACGGCATCGTGGAGCTGGACGAGGAACGCAAGGCCTCTATGGTGAGCAACCTGCTGGTGGTGCTCTGCGCCGACGAGAGCGCAAGCCCGGTGATTAACACAGGCACATTGTACAATTAACTAATGCGGGGCGTACCCCCGTGTACGCCCTCTCAAAAAAATAAGAACAGAGATGAATAGAAGAATAGTTTTTACAGCTGTGGCCGTGATGATGATGTCGCTGGTGTGTGGTTGTGCGGGTCGTGGCAATGAGGAGGAACACAATGATGTGTTGACTTTCGAGCAGGCAAAGGCTGTGGAGCCTACGCTGATGTCGACCGACGAGATTGTGGCACTTGTCAAGAGCGACACAACACACAAGAAGGTGGTGTATTGGTTCGACTACCTCTGCAAGCCGTGTCGCCATCATCTGCAGCATGAGATTGCCGAGTTTTATGCCAGCCGCGACACCACTGAATGGCGCATCTATCTGGTTGCGGGGCTGAACGGGCTGCACCTCTCAGAGCCCGACGCTGAGGGTAACTTGGTGGAAGATGCCGCGGAGAATATCAGACATTTTGCCAAGGAGTACCGCGAGCTGCTGCCCTCTTTGGGGTTTGACATGAAAGATGTGTATATGCACTATGACCCCGTGCTGGAGAGTTCTGATGCTTATAGAAATAAATATCCCAATGGGCGTTTCACCACATTGGCCAACGAGATGTTCCACTCCGATGTGCCTTTCCGCTGCGAGCATGACGGGATGCCTCGGCTCTTTGTGGCCGACCGCACGGGTCACTTGCTGACTAACTACTATATCTCAATGAACAAGGATAGAGACACGCTTGACCGCTTTTATGTGCCATACGACTACTACCAGTTCGAAATCAAGGATTTCAACCATCACGACACAGTGGTGGGCGTGATAATGAAGTAAGAAGTAAGCTGCCCCAAAACACAGACTAACGTTTTAACACATTCAAAAAATATGTCTACACACAAACACACTTGGAAGTTCTATGCCTTGATATGGCTGATGTATATTGTAGGACTGTATGGGATGGATTGGGCTGCGGAACATGCCAAGGTTGGTTATACAAAGTGGCCCATAATATGGTATCCTGTTGAGGCAACTGTTTTCACTGCCATTTGGTGGCTTATCGAGGAGAAACCATTTAGAAAGAAAAAATGAAAAAGAGTTTTGCACTGAGGGTTGATGCCGAGGTATACGAGGCTATCGAGAAATGGGCTGCGGACGAGTTCCGCAGCACCAACGGGCAGATAGAATGGATTCTGTCCGATGCCCTCAAACGTGCCAAACGCACCCCGAAAAAGAAAAACCCACAACAAAAGGAAGAACAACAATGAAACGTTTTGTTTTAGTCACTATGGCGATAGCGGCCATGATAGCCCTTGGCCATAAGTCATCAGCGCAGCAGTTGTTTGAAGGCGTAGCCACTTTCAGCTCATCAGCCACGATGGCGGGTGGGGCAACCCCTTCTGCCGCCATCAGCACGTATTATTACAGGGGCAATGACCTATTTGTCGACATGCCGCAGAACAAGCTGCGCACCCTCTACCTTGCCAAGGAGAAGAAGCAATACACCATCAACGCCATGATGGGCAAGCCCATCCTGATGTCGCACGACATCGACCCCGACACGATGGGCGTACCCCTGTTCGACATTGCCGACGAGCCAGAAGTGGTGGACGGCCACACCTGCCTGAAGGTGCAGTATGAGAACGAAACCGAAGCCGCCACTATCAGCTCCACCGTATGGTTAGACACCACCTACCACATCCCCTTCCACTACAGCCTGAACGAGGAACTGCCATGGGGACTGCCCGTGCGGGAAGAGATGACCATGACGATGAAGGGCATGCAGTCCATGCGGATAGTAAACAGGCTGGTCTCAGTAACTGCCGGCAAAGTGGACGACACCTTTTTTGCCATCCCCGACGAGCAAGGGATGGTGAGCCTCAGCATGGGAGCCGACGGGCAACCAGTCATCAGTGGCGACACCACTGGTCTGATGCAGAAGCCCGCCACCACGCTGGAGGAGGTAGACTCCATCGGGTTCCGCAGTGCCATCGCACACGGGAAAACCGTCTGCATGATGACAGCCACCTGGTGCGGTCCCTGCAGGCTGCTGTATCCACGTCTGGAGAATGTCAGCAAACAGGTAGGCAAGGATTACCGTTTTATCAAAGTGGACATTGACAAGTGCCGGACGATTGCAAAGGAATACAACACGCTGACCATCCCCGTGGTCATCCTCTTCGAGAACGGGAAAGAGCTGCGCCGCATCACCTCGGCAGCATATAGCGAGGAGGACATCTTGAAGTTTGTCACAGAATAGTAATAATAATCATGGAACGTCGTAGAATCATAGGAATTGTATTGCTGGCACTGGCAGGTGCGGCCTGCTTGATGTCGGTTGTTTGGAACCTCATCAGAATGCCGGAAGGCGCAGATGCCCGAATCCGCATAGTAGTCTTTATGCTGGCGGAAGTGGCACTATTGGTCCCGGCGGTATGGGCTTTTACCCATCCCGACTCCAAGCCGCCATTGAAAGGGAAGGATCAGGCAACCACGCAGAGTCTCATCGACCCCGCAGGCTACCGCTACATTACGCTGGGCGTGGCAGCACTGACCTTAGTCTTAATAATCAACATCGAGGTTCTCAAAAACACAGGATGGGACCCGTTCGGAAGCTGGGCTTCCACTATTGCCATTCTTGCCTACTGTATTGTCGCGACAGTGGTGATGTTTTGGTCGATGTATAAGAGCATTCAGAAATAAGCATTATTGTAACTTAGGGTATTTACAAAAGGATAGAGAGTGAAATTTGAAAAAAAACAAGAATACAGGAAAATAATACAGTATTTCTAAATCTTTTTCACATGAAACGAAACATGATTTATTTTACACTGCTTGCAGTGCTTGCAACGATGGTCGTCAGCTGTCACAAAGACACTCCAACTGAAGGAGGTAACTCAGACACGACAGGAATGTGGCCCGTAAAGAAGATTAGCCGCATTGTCAACTGCGTGGGTACATTAGACTACCTGACCTACGACTTCACTTGGGATGGCGACTTGCTGAAAGAAATCAGTTGCACGATGTATGACGGAACGTCACTTGGCCGCACCATTCTTGAATATGAAGGCGGCCGCTTAGCGAGTGTCTATCCCTGCGATGGCGCGGGTAGGGTCTACACCGATGGCGCGATGCATTACCACTATGGCGAGGACGGGCGACTAAAGCGTCAAACCTTCATGCTACCAGTGAGGGCAACGGGGAACCTATGCCCACAAACCTATGACGAGATTGTACCATGTGAGCTGGTCTATTCTTACTCAGACAACGGTTGTGTGTCGACTGTGCATGCCAACAAGACCAAGGACGACGGTAGTGTGGAGACCAGCACCTATCTATTCGAATGGAACGGTGGCAATGTCACCTCCATAACATGTGATGGACAATCTCTCATCAACAACATGCAGTACGACAACAATCCTAACCCAATGCATTTCCCAATGGGGATGGAGACCATGTGCATAACAAATATGATATTCGAGGGAGTGCTTGGCAACAGCGTCCTGTTTCTCGGTTATGCCTCTTGCTGGTGTGAGAATAATATGACAACTCTGGTATCGGGCAATGGTCAATGTTCATACACTTATGATGCTGAGGGATTCCCAACAACAAAAACAATCACCATAGGCGGAGAAAACACCGTTTATCAGTTTACTTACAAACCAGATAGAAAATGCAAATAATGGAGCAACGCAGAACCATAGGATACATCTTGCTGGCATTGGCCGCCGTCATCTGCCTGGCATCGAATGTGTGGTTTATTATCAAGATGCCGATGGGAGGTGAGAAGGTATCGCACCTGTTATTGTGGACATTGCCCGAAGTGATTGCATTGTTGACAGTGGTGTATATCTTTGTCCATCGGGGGAGGAGCATGGACCTGAAACTGGACATTCGCGAGCGTCGGCTGAAACTGGACGAGAGCAACGCCATCGACCCCTACGGCTACAGTTACATTATGATGGGTGCCATGAGCGTGTTTGTAACATTAGGGTTTGCCGTTGACATCATGGATAAACTTGGTGTGCCACTGTTCGACAGGATTTCCGCTGGATGGTGTATCGTTGTATTGAGTGTCCTCACGGTTGCTGTGGTTATGTGGACATTGGCGAAAGTAGTAATGACTAAAAGGCGTGAAAACAATAGTTGACCCATCATGAAAGAACGTAATAAAACCATCTTCCGTATAATGCTTTTTGCCTCGGTAGGCATACTGCTGGCGCAGACTGTCCTGCTGGCTGTGCTGGGAAATGATAGGGAGATGCGTATCGTGCTGCCGGTAATAATCTTCTTCTCAGAACTGATAACGGGTGGCATGATTGCCTTTTTCACCCTTAATCCACAATACAACAGGAACTATACTTTCCACCGGCGTGACGGACGCTGGCGTTGGGAGCGTATCACCTATGGTCCCGACCCTAATGGGATGCGCTATATCTCGGCTGGAGTTGGTGCGCTGATGATAGCCCTGCTCTTTGCGGTTATCTCGTCCTCTGTGCTGTGGCCCCAAGTAGTAAACGAGATAGTGATAGTCATAGCAGTTGTCGTCCTATTGTTAGCCTTCTGTGCCATTTACTACATAATAGAAAACAAACTACGCAAACAACTATGAATAGAAAACACTTCCTCGATAACATCCGTTGGACAACCGTCCTGCTTGTGCTGCTCTACCATGTGGTCTATTTCTACAACAACAAAGGAGTCTTCGGCGGCATAGGCGGTTGGGTTGACGACCCCAAAGCACAGCCACAGGACACCATCATGTACATCCTATACCCCTGGTTCATGATGCTTCTCTTCCTGGTGGCAGGCATCAGCAGCCGCTATGCCCTACAGAAATCCACAAAAGGCCAATGGCTTAAGAAACGTACCCGCCAGCTGCTTGTCCCTGCCACGATAGGCCTGTTTGTCTTCCAATGGATGACGGGCTATTTCAACACCCAGATAGCCGGCGTGGCGCAGGGCATCCCCAATCAGATTGCCTCCATCCCTGCCGGTCCTGTCCGTTATATGGCATGTGCTTTCTCGGGCATCGGCCCGCTGTGGTTTATTCAGGAGCTGTGGCTCTTCTCCCTTCTGCTACTCCTCATCACCGCCCTGGAGCGCGACCGCCTCTACAACGCCGTTGGCCGTCTGCTTCAGGCTTCACGGGGTTGGTCCAAACCTTGCCGTCTGCTTCTCACCGTGGCAGGGGGCTTCCTGCTTATCTGGGCTGGGGCACAGGGTTCTATCGCCAACCCCAATCCGCACAGTGCACAAGGTCTTTGGAACCTCTATCGCCCACTGGCCTACCTCGTCCCCTTCCTCATGGGATATTACCTCTTTTCGCGCGACAATGTGCAGCGTTTCCTGTCGCGCTACGCATACTGGCTGCTTGTGCCAGCGGTTGCAGCAGGTGTGGTCCTCACTTGTGCCACCTGGGGCGAAGACAACACCGCACCGCTCTATCTGATGCACTGGAGCACCAACCTCTTTGCCTGGCTGGCCATCCTTGCCATGCTGGCCGCCTTCAAGGCATGGGCCGACTGCACCTCGCCGTTTGCCTCCTACATGACCCGCAGCAGCTATGGCATCTACATAGTCCACTACCTCATCATCGCCGCCTTCGGCTATATGCTCAAACTCTATACTCCCCTGCCCCCTGTAGCCGACTACCTTATCCTCACAGCGGCAGTCTTCACCCTCTCCCCCGCCCTCTACGAACTGCTGCGCCGCATCCCCTTCCTCCGCTGGGCAATATTTGGTATAAAGAAACAATCCGAACAATCAGATAAAAATTAATATCATGGACGAAATCCTACGCATCGAAGGCCTCAGCAAAACCTTCACTCTCTCGCGCAAACAGCAACGCCTGGAGCGCACCCATGAACGCCGCAAAGTGGCTGTCGACGACCTGACACTGACCGCCAACCGAGGTGAAATCTTCGGCCTCCTCGGTCCCAACGGCGCCGGCAAGACCACCACGCTGCGCATGCTCGCCACCCTTATCAAACCCGACCGCGGTGACGCAATAGTGGATGGCTGCAGCATTGTTTCCCAACCCGAAGAAGTGAGAGGCAAGATTGCTTTCCTCACCAGCGAACTGAAGTTGGAAGACTTCTTCACTCCCAACTATCTCTTCAACTTCTTCAGCGAGTTGCACGGTGTGGACCCCTCCACCGCAGCAGCCCGCAAGAAGGCACTCTTCGACCGCTTCGGCATCGACAAGTTTGCCGAGGTCAAGGTAGCCAACCTCTCCACCGGCATGAAGCAGAAGGTGAGCATTGTCATCTCGCTGGTTCACGACCCGGACATCATCATCTTCGACGAGCCCACCAACGGCCTCGACGTCATCACCGCCCGCACGGTGACCGACTACCTGCAAGAACTCCGCTCCGAGGGCAAGACCATCATCCTCTCCACCCACATCTTCAGTCTGGTGGAACGCCTCTGCGACCGCGTGGGCGTGATTATTGACGGCCGGCTCTCCGCCTGCGGCACACTGGACGAGGTGTGCAACGGACTGAGCATCGAAGACCGCTTTTTCGAACTTTATAAAGCACAGAAAGGAGGCGAAGAATGAAAAACCACAACAACACTTGGACCATCATCCGCAAAGAGTTTGCCCGTTTCTTTGGCGACCGCCAGCTGGTATTCACTGCCGTCATCATGCCCGGTCTGCTCATCTACCTTATCTATAGCCTCATGGGCGTAGGCATACGCAACATGGAGACACAAGGCGAACAGGATGTCGTGACCCTGCGCGTGGAGAACATGCCGCCAAGCCTCGAAGCACTCTTCAACTTGGGCGACAGCAGCATCGTCTTACTGCAGCAGCCCGTCACCCAACCCGACATCGATGCCTTGTCCGACAAAGATATCAACGCCGTGCTGATGCGTTTCCCGGCCGGTTTCGAGGAGCTTGTTGCCACCTACGAGCCGCAAAGCGGAGCTCCTGCCCCCAACATTGAGATATACTACAACTCTGCCAACAACGCCGCCAGTCGTGTCTATTACGCAATCGAAGGGGCACTGACAGCCTATGAGAACAGCCAGACAAATCTCTTCGACATCAACCGTGCCGATAGCGAGGAGCAATGCTTTGACCAAGCCACCGACGACCAGGTGGTAGGCGACATTCTCAGCAAGCTCATCCCAATGCTCATTATCATGATGCTCTTCAGCGGCACGATGGCCATAGCTCCCAGTGCCATAGCGGGTGAAAAAGAACGCGGCACCATTGCCACCCTCCTTGTCACACCCATGAAACGCTCCGAGCTGGCGTTAGGCAAGATTGTCTCTCTCAGCAGCATCGCTCTGCTCAGCGGTCTCTCCAGCTTTATCGGCATCGCCCTCTCGCTGCCCAAGATGATATCGGCAAGCAGCGACGAAATCAGCATCCCCTTCAACTACACCACCAACGACTACATTGCCCTGCTGCTGGTCATCCTTGCATCGGTGCTCATCATGGCCTCTGCCGTCAGCCTGCTCTCCGCCCTTGCCAAGGACGTGAAGAACGCCGGCACCATGATTACACCCTTCATGCTCGTCATCATGCTGGCAGGACTGCTGCCCATGTTCCAGACCAGCACGCCCGACAACCTCGTCGTCTATCTCATTCCCTTCTACAACTCCATTGAGGTGATGACCGATGTCTTTGCCCACTCGCTGCGCTGGACGCCCGTAATCATCACCCTGGCATCCGACATAGCCTACACCGGCATCGCCGTATGGGGCCTCACCCGCATGTTCAACAGCGAGAAAATCATGTTCTC
>JAEEGJ010008338.1_pt1 | contig 28647 bp, 20 predicted proteins | sample 8958761 | NCBI WGS metagenome assembly JAEEGJ01 (sample SAMN16246546, study PRJNA631951) | gut metagenome | biome: gut microbiome; feature: rumen; material: RS-attached | host: Bos | place: Iran: Karaj | collected 2018-10
AAAGGTTTTCTGGAGGTCGGCAGGATCTGTTTTTCCCCATAAAGGCATTTTGCTTGTAACCTGAAACTTTTCGCGTGGATAACGCTTTGCAACAAGTTCACCAAAAACCTTTTCAGAAAATCCTCCATGATAAACCCATGCTGTATCAAAATATGAAAAACCTTCTGCCATATAGGCATCAATCATCTCGCGGGTCTTTTCTAAATCAATATTACCCCAGGTTTTATCTTCCGAATAAGGAAGTCTCATCAATCCAAATCCAAGTTTCTTCATAGCGGTTTTAGCCTCCTGTATATCACAGTCATTTATTACGACTAGTATAAACAATAATTTTTGATAAATGTTGTAAAAAAAGATATGTAAATTGTAAAAATAACCATGGTTATTTTTGTGCGTAAACGCACAATTTTTCACTTTTCACAGGGCTTTTTTTTGTTGATTATTTTATAATCAGAGTTATAATAGAATTAGTTAAAGTTATGAAAGTAGAAAATAAGGTTATAAGTGACGAAGACATAAAAATCATAAAGGATGCCGTCCATACGCGTAAGCCTGTAGATTTTTTCTGTTATACACTCACCCCAGACCAGAAAACAAGATTTCAGGATATTCTCAACATATTCTTAGAGGAATGCGATCAAAAACATCTCTTCAATTACTTGTCTTACTGTCTTTTTGAACTTCTTGATAACGCAAGTAAAGCAAACGCAAAACGAATCTACTTTAAAGAACATAATCTGAATATTAATGATGAAGCTGATTACAAAAGCGGCATGAAGGATTTTAAAAATACCCTCGATGAAAATGCCCTTCATTATCAGGAAGAATTAAAGGCAGGAAAGCTTAAGGTTCACCTGCTTTTGACTGCAGATGATGTAATTACAATAACCGTAACAAACAATACGAAAATTACAGACCTTTAATATCTGCGCATTAAAGAGAAAATTGAAAAAACAAAGATTTATAACACAATGGCAGATGCCATAAACGACATAGACCAGACAGAAGGCTCAGGTCTTGGAATTATTACTGTTCTGATTATGCTTAAAAAACTCGGACTTGCAGCAGATCATCTGAAATTTAAAACTACAGATTCAGAAACGGTTGCTACAATCGAGATTCCAAAAGGCTCTCTTGAAGAGTTGTAAGCCCCCAAAGAAAGCCTCTCATCAAATTTATTTCATTAAATCCGCAAGACTCACGCTATCCAGATAGCCTTCTACAAGTTCATCAAGCTTAGTCCATAAAGGAAGTGTTTTACATTTATCTTTTCGAGGGCATTCTGCGGCCCCTTTTTCAAGGCAGGCAACCGGAGAAAGACTTCCTTCTGTAAGACGAAGAATATCTCCAACCTTATATTCTTCAGGTTTTTTGTTCAGACTATAACCGCCGCCCTTTCCATGAACTGCATCTACAAAACCATTTTTAGAAAGCATAGTCATAATAGACTCAATATATTTTTGAGAAATTTCCTGACGTTCTGCTATTTCTTTAAGAGGAACTCTTTCTTCTGAGTGCTGTTCAGCCAGATCAATCATAACACGAAGCGCATAACGGCCTTTTGTAGAAACTATCATTTATCTATTTTCCTTGTATATAGGTAGATTATAGCAGATAATTTAGAGAGGTCAAGGCTTAGACTCAGGAAACTATACGATAAAGCATGCTTGGACGGCCACCGGTTTCGTAATTAATTTCCCCGCTGACCTTTTTCGTTTCCATAAGATAGCTCATATAGTGACGTACGGTAACACTTGAAAGACCAACCTCTTCGGAAATCTGGTCTCCGCAAACCCAGCCTTTTTTTTCTTTAAGATATTCCAGAAGCAGCTCCAGAGTTTTTTTCTGAATACCCTTTGGAAGTTCATTTTCCGAAGTTCTTGTGGAGCTTTGATTAGAAATAAGGCTGTCTACATAGCTTTGATCAATTGTTCCTTCTGCCTTGCGGAAGGCTTCTTCGTTTGCAATAAATTTTTCCAGGGCCACCTGAAAACGCTCATAGGCAAAAGGCTTAATCAGAAAATCAATTACCCCCAGGTGCATAGTTTCTTCCAGGGTTGCAGGATCGTTAGCCGCTGTTACCATAATAACTTCACAGTCCAGCTTCTGTTCCCGGATTTTCTTAAGGGTTTCAACGCCGTTTAAGTAAGGCATGAAAACATCCATAATCACAAGATCAATATCCTTGCCTTCCTGGCTGGTAAGAAAATCCAGAGCCTCCTGACCATTACGGCAGGTTTTTGCTACAGAAAAGCTTTTATTGCGGCAAACATACTGTTCGTTTATCATGGCAACCATAGGGTCGTCTTCTACAATCAAAACCTTATACATACTTACCCTACAATTCTACCATAAAAATGGTACCTGTGTCTTTTTCAGATTCAAAAGAAATTTTACCACCAAGACTTTCCACCAGCTGCTTTGTGTGATACATACCTACCCCACGGCCTGTCCCTTTTGTTGAAAAACCTTTCTCAAAAACCCTGTCGCGGATTTCTTCCGGAATACCACAGCCGGTATCGCGAACGGTTATCAAGAGTTTTCCGCTCTGTCCATTTTCTGCCGGCTGGGTAAAGACTCCAAACTCGAGTTCACGCTGACGGTTCATATCAATATCAGTAAACTGCATGTTCATTGAATCAAGGGCATTGTCTATAAGGTTTCCGGCAATTGTAACAAGTGCTTCAGAAGGAACTGCAACATCAGAAGACTTAAAACGGATTCCTTCTTTCAGAATAAATCGCACATTGCATTCAGAAGCACGGGCTATTTTTCCAATCAGCAGGGCTGCAAAAGAAGCATTGTCTACGGCATGCATAACCGTACTCAGAGTTTCCCTCTGAATGATTGAAATATTTTCAATATATGACACAGCCTTGTCATATTGGCCAATCTGAATAAGGCCAAGAATTACATGAAGTTTATTTGTAAAGTCGTGGTTATTTGCCCTCATGGAATCTACAAGGTACTTTGTACCGGAAAGCTCTTCCATAAGCTTTGTGTATTCGGTACGGTCGTGCAAAAGAGCAACAGCACCGTTAATGATTCCTTCTTCCATTACAGGAACGCAGTCTATTAAAAGGGCTGTTCCATTCTCTGTTTCTGTCTGAATACCAAAATCTGCATTGCCGCTTGAAAGTACCTGAGAAAGATATTTTTCGGCAAATACGTTCTGTCTTATAAAAGAGAGTTTTTCATCACCCTGGCACTCTTCGCAGCCAAGCATTTTTCTTGCAGCCTTATTTGCAAACTGAACATTATTTTCGCTGTCTACGGCAATAATTCCATCATAGGTAGATTCAAGAATATTCTCCCGGATTCGGAACATTGAAGTAAAGGTATCGGGCTCGTAGCCAAGGAGGCGCTTCTTTAATTTTCTTGAAAAAGCACGGCATATTGCGATTTCTATGATAATTGCGGCAAGCGTTACAATCACAAAAAGCAGAATGATTTTATAGGTAAAGGATCGGATTGAGGTTTTCAGCATGATAGCCATTATAAAACCTATGTAGTTGCCCTTATCATCATAAATTGCAGAATAGCTTCGGCGTTGAGGGCCGGATGGACCAATATCGCTTTCTGTATAAAAACCTTTTTTATGAGCAGAAAAATCCGGATGGGTTCCGTCATATTCAGTACCAATCAGATTATGATTTGTGTGATATATACGCATATTCTGACTGTCTACGATGGAAATAACGTCTACATCTGCCAGCTCCGCTGCAATCCCGTCCATAGTAATGCATAAATCGCGGCGGGGTGCTTCCCTCATATAACCATAGATGCGTGTAATGAGGCTGGCCGTCTCCTGCAGGTTCTGGTCAAAAGCTTTATCGCTGGCATTTACGTTTGCAACTGCACCACCAATACTCATTAAAATTGTAGTAACAATAATAAGAATCAGCTGAATGCGCTGAATCTCGTGGCGTATATCGGTAAGACTGTTCTTTCTGTTTTTACTGGCCGACCTGGGCGTTCCAGCCGCCTGGGGCCTTTCTGTCGTTCGCAGCGCAGCGTTTTCCGGCTTATTATTCATCTCAATAATATAATATCAGAAAAAAAGGATTTTTAAAGACTTTTGAAAGTTAAAAAAAACAAGGTTCCCAGACAGTAACACTAGAAGGGAACCTTGCCGTCCAGCGTTGCTGGACATCGGAGAGAGTTTATCAGCTTATTTACAAGCTGGTTATAATATAGCAAACTAATATTTTTTTGTCAATTTTTTTTGGTGAAAAAAATCACCAGTTAAACGATTAACTTTTAATTTTTTTTCACCTTTTTATAAAATTTTCACAAAGTTTATTTATCAGCCTTTTTAGCCCAGTTTATAAACTGCAGCTTAGTAACAGATGCATCTGGCTCAAAGCTTCTTCCATCAGGAAGCTCCATAAATTCGTTTTCAACTACGCCAAGAACAGCATCAAAATCAGGATCTTCTACAGAAAGGTCTGATACAGGACTCTTTGCCCGGCCAGATTTACGGTATTTTTCTGAATAGCGGGTAAGCATTTTAGCATTGCCGCTTTTTCGAACATAAGCATTCCAGATAAAGCGGGCACACATTTTACGGGTAATATTTCCAGCTTCAAGAATATAAGAAGAGCTTCCCCCCGCATTCTGCTGGTCACCTGCCGAAGAAAAGTATCCTCCCCTTTCCAGAGTTTTTATAAAGGCAGAAAGCTTCTGCTTTTGATTCACAGAGCGGTAGTTCTCCAGAAGATTTGTATTTTCAAGGGTAAGACTTACAAGAGAATCCAGAGTAAGAGGCTGCTGCAAATCTGCCATGTTGTAAGAGGCTGTTGAATCTGCGCTATGGCCATAAACTGTATTTAAATCCCATACATAAGCTCTGAGGGGATTATAAACAGTGCGGTAGTTTTTTAAGCCCTCATTATCAAAAAGAACAAAAGCATTATCTATTGCAGAAATTGCCTGGTCGTATCTTTTAAGCTGATACAAAAGCTTTCCTTTTTCCAGCTGCAGAACAGCGTTTTTTGTATCATAATTCAGAACTGCTTCCAGCTGGGAAAGGCTTTCCTCCGCATTCTTAGCCAGCCGGCAGCCCAGAAGCTGCACATAACGGTCTCCCTTCTGCAGGGCCCGTCCTTCATTATAGGCTATTTCTGCATCCCTTTTTCTTCCTGCCATTTTGAACAAAAGGCCTTCAAAGGCTCTTAATCTGGCAATCAGAAAGGGTTCTGCTACATTTGTTGAACTTTTATAAGTGGCGATGTCTGTAAGAAGAGCGTTGATTTTCTCAATAGGAGCCGCAGACTGAAGCTGAGCCTCAGCGTCTATTTTTATAAAGCGGTCCTCATACACCTCAATAGAACTGAAAATATAAGAGTTCTCTTCGGTATAGGTGTAAACATCCTGCTGTAAAGTAGCGCATGAAACTGCAGAAAAAACAAAGACAGCTGCAAGAGCTCCGCAAACAAAAGAAATCAACTTTTTCATATTTTACCCCTTACCACTTCTGGTTTTTAGTTCTTAAGTACCTTCTCGGCCGAAAGCTTATTGTCAAAGGTTATGGTAATACAGTCATTTTTATTGTCACCATTCAAGTCCACAAAGAGCGGATTTCCATAGCCCGAAACAGGGAATTCCGGAAGCAGTTCCAGTTTTGTATTAAAGCCGTAAAGTGAATTGCCTTCTCCGGAAACAAAAATCTCTGCTCCCTCTTTTTCATCATAATCACAAACGGTAATGCGGCCGGTTTTGGCTGTAAAATATGGGAGTTTTACCCGCATGGACTTTCCGTCCAGGGAAACGCGGTAAAGTTCACCTTCTGCAGAAAGGGCAAAAAGATATCCGTCTGCCATCTGCACGTTAAGGAAGAAGACACCATTTAAGCCAACCGGGAATGGATCCAGCAGTTCTCCGTTCAGATCATAAACATAAAGCTGCCCTGCCTGAGTAATCATTGCAGTATACTGCTTTCCACCGGCAGTAAAGACGCAAGGAGAGCCGTATGCTATTCCTTCCAGCTCAAATGGACCTTCCTCACTCACAGGCTTTAAATCCTTGTAAACATGAATTCCACCAAAGAAGCCTTTTTCATAAAAGGCAATTATATCTCCCTTTACAAATGGAGTTGCCTTAATGCTGCTTTCAACATCTGTTTCAAGATTTGTTACTTCGCCGTTATGAGAAACGAAGCACAAAACTCCGTCTGTTCCGGTAAGCACAACAGAATCTTTATAAACAAAAGGAGGACAAGCCATTGTAACTCCGGAAAGAACCGGATATCCAAGTACACTTTCCAGCTTTGAGTTCAAAAGGTAAACCATTCCGCTTTTTGTTACTGCCCAGATTTCTCCGCCGTTAGCCTTAATGGTTACTTCATCTGCCGCAACTATATACTCTACTTCAGAAAGATCTGTCTTTTTACGTTCAAAGGTACCGCAATCAAGAGAATTTACAGAACCGTCATTTTCTACCCAGAAAACAAGTTTACTCTTTTTTGCATTCGATTTTACAAGTTCTGCATTTGATTTATTTTCCAGTTCCATAGGGAAGCCCGGAATATTTTTTGCAGATTCCAGTTCAAGAGCAGAAGCCTGCAGCTGAATTGTAAATACATTGTCTTTTACGCGAAGGTCAAAACGGCCCGCATTATAAAGGGCAAGAATCTTTGACATGGCAGAATTACCTTTGATAAAGAAAGGAACACTGCGCTCCAGATTGTAATAAAGAGAAAGTGTTGAATATGGAGACTGTCTTGAAGAAACCTTCTGCCAGTTCTGACTTCCGGAAAGTTTTTTACCGGCTCCGGAATTTATTGCAACAAGATTTTCCGGTGACTGTGAAAGATAAATATAATCATCTTTGACAAGGTAGTATGGTTTTGGAACATTTACATTCAGGGCCTGCAGAACAGAAAGCATAAAGGCCGGCATATCAATACATGGCAGGCGGATTCCATCTACAAGCAGACTGTCGTCTGAACGGATTATAAAAGATGCAAAAACCTTGTCAAAAATCTGACGGCGCTTTGCTTCATCTGCAATCTTAATTGCAAAAACAGGCTCCGACTTCCCTTCAATTCCAAAGACAGCAAACTCATCTCCTGTCCATGAAAAAAGAACATCATCAAGAGAAAGGTTAAAAACAATTCTGCATATTGTATCTGACTTGCTCCAGGTTGCAGAAAAATCCTTTTCAGATGGCAGGATTTTAATTGCTGCATCTTTAAGATTACGGAGAGTTCCGGCAGATATCAAAGTATAATACTGTACTTCATCACTGAAATGAGGCAGAAGTGATGGTACCAAAGATTCTTTTTTCAAGAGTTTAAGCACAGGCTGTTCTTCTGTTTCCGAGTCCCCTGCTTCTGTAAGATTCATAGGAACAGCAATGCTTACATTCAAATCCTTATCTGTAATTCCAAAGGTCAGGGAAGTATATTCATCCTGAGAAAGATATGGAACTATTGCTTCCAGATAATTTTTAATAAGGGAAGCACCTTCATCTTTTTCAGACTCTTTTTCTGACTGAGGTTTTTCTGTAAAAAGTTTTAAAAGATTCTGTCCGTTAGCAAGAATCCTGAGAGGCTCTTTAAGCTTTGCATTTACAGAAGCAAGCTCATCTTTTGGATAGAGGGAAGAGTTTGTCCAGGTCATTGCTTCATCCAGAAGCTTTTTACTTGTAGAAAAAACTATAAGATTCTTTTTGATTACAAAAAAGCCCGGAGCACCGTTTTGCAGCTGATAATAATTTCCGTGTCTGTTGGAAGAAAGTTCAATTTTATCGGAAACAGCTTTGATATATGGAACTGCATAAGGGGCAAGACGCACGGCTCCACTGAGAACACCGGCATCAAGCACAAGAAGAAAGCCTGCATCTTCGTTTTCGCCATTATCATAAAGAGCGGCATCAAAGCGGCGTTCAAGGGCCTTTTTTACAAAGAAGTTCTGGCGCAGTTTTGAGCTTTTTACTTTCAGGAAGGTATCGCGGTATTGCTGCAGCCCTGGACTGCTCATTGCAATCAGTGTTGCATCAAGGTCTAAAAGAGGTTCTGCAGTCCCCCAGACAGAATCTGTACGCAGATACAGAGCATAATCCGGAGGAAGAGCATCTGCAGGCTTTACCCTGTCGAAGAAACAGAAGGTAAACCAGATAAGTACTACTACAAGCAGCACCAGAATAATTTTAAATGGTAATAAAAGAAGCCTCACTCCAAGAGGAAGCTTCTTTTTATTGTTTTTTTCTTTCATACGTTAATAATATACTAATCTTGCTCTACTCTGCAATAATATTAACGTGAAGATTTTCAAGCAGGTTTGCAGCCTCCTTAAGTTTCTGTGCGGTATTGTTAACAGTTCCCGTAGAAGTAGAGAAGTTTTCAATACCTGAAGAAATCTGGCGTACGGTAGCTACAATCTGATCGAAAGAAGTAGACTGCTGATTAATGATTTCCTTAATCTGGTTTGCAGATTCTACAGTAATTTCTGAAGAGCTCTGAATATCATTAAACTTTTCCTTAAGCTTTTCTGAAAGCTCCAGACCCTCGCGAATTTTCTCTGTACCAGACTCAGAAGTAATAATCAGGTTATCAGATGAATGCTGAATTTCTGTAATACGCTCTTTAATCTGGTCTACAGATTTTGTAATACCGGCAGCGAGACGTCGCACTTCGTTAGCAACAATATGGAAGTTCTTTCCGCTGTCACCGGCACTTGAAGCTTCAAGCTCTGCGTTGAAGGCAATGATTCGAGTCTGATCTGCAATATCATTAATGATTTTTACGATTTCCCAGATGCTTCCAATTTTTTCTCCAAGCTCACGAATACCAGAAATTGTAGAAACATTGGCATCTGTAATTTCTGTCATCTTATCCAGGTTAGACTGCAGGGTTTCAAAACCGGCATTAACATTGTTTTCTGTACCCTCGGCAACAGCAGTTACGTCGGCAATTTTTTCTACAATGTTACGGGTCTGTCTGTCTGTATCTTCCATAGTGGCAAGAATTTCTTTTACACCGGTAGACTGTTCAAGAGAAGTAGAAGCTGTGCTCTGGGCAATTTCTGCAAGCTCGTTCATAGGAATTACCATTGTCTGACCAATCATGCGGATATCTTCCAGAACCGAACGGAACAAGAGGACTATCTGATTTACAAGATAAAGGTTATAAGAAACCTCTGTTTCAAAATCAGTTGGTGCAAGCTTTACTGTAAACACATCATTTTTAATAATGTGAATCATTGCAGACTGCAGTTTTTCTGAAGAAACAAGAATAGAGTTTAAGAATGAGTAAACCGAAATAATGCCTATGGCTGTATTGATTGCAAGAACTACGGCAATGCGTGAAAGCTGAACTCCACGGAAGCCCGGCCCCATAATATCTGCAGGAAGGAAACCTGCAGCAGAAGGAACGTTATTAAAGTAATAAACATAGAAAAGCATTGCTGCCAGTATAATTCCCCAGATTACAGGAACAGTACAATAAAGAGTAAAGGTCTTCTGGTAAGAAGTTCCAAAGAAGTTTTTATTCTTAAGGATTCTTTCATCAACTCCATCTTCTACCAGGCGGCAGGCATAGTCGTTACAGATGGCACGAGTATTTGCAAGAGCCAGAAGACTTGCAACATAGGCACCAAGAAGACAGCAGCAAAGGCTTACTATATTCAAATAAGGATTTATCTTTAAGATAAACTCGTAAGCGCCGGCTAAGAGGAAGGAACAGATAAAGAAATAAAAAAAGGCTTCTAACTGTTTTCTGCCTGGAAGCTTGTGAAGTGCAAGCAGCAGCTTTGTGCGTTCATCTTCGTCACTTTCTTCTGTTTCCCACTTCTGGATTCTTTTAGAAACCCGTGACATAAGGAAGTGATTTGTTACTGGAGAAAGACAGAATTGCGCAAAAAGGATTCCGGCAAAAACTGTAATAATAAGCAGATAATGTGTCTTAACATTCAGATTCAGAATGAATACTGTATAGAGGAGGATAATGATTCCACACATTATATCCGGAAGGTGGCTGGCGTTAAGAATCTTCTGTTCAAGCGATATATTTTTTTCGTTCTGTTTCATTATTTTCCCTCCTTTGCCAATGTAGCAGAAACAGCTTCTGCAATTGCATCTACAGCTGCCTGTGCGTTTACATCGTTTTCAATTCCATCTTCATCTTCAGGCTGAAGGTTTTTGAGGTTGGTAGAAATTGTACAAAGGTTTTGTGCAGAATCACTGATTTTCTGAGTTGATGTAGAGAAGGTCTCTGCCGCTTCTGAAATCTGGCGGAGTGTAATAACAATCTGCGCAAAAGAAGCAGTCTGCTGCTCAATGATTTTCTGAATATCTTCAGAAGCATAATCCATTGCTTCTGAAGAAGCCTTAAGCTCTTCGAACCTCTGATTCAATTCGTTTATGATTTTTGTACCATCCAGAATCTTGCTGCTGCCGTTCTGTGAAGAAAGCAGAAGTTCATCTGAAGAATGCTGAATCTCAATAATTCGTTTACGGATTTCTTCTGTAGACTGAATTGTATTGTTAGTAAGGCGGCGGATTTCGTTGGCAACCAGAGAGAAGTTATCACCTACACTACCAGCACTTGAAGCTTCAAGCTCGGCATTAAAGGCAATGATATTTGTCTGGTCTGCAATATCATTAATGATTCTTGCGATATCAGAAATACCGGTAATTTTTTCTGTAAGTTTTTTGATTCCTTCTACAGTAATGTCATTTGCTGCCTTAATTTCATCCAGCTTCTGCATATTCTGTCTCAGGATTCCAAAACCATCTTCGATGTTGTTTGTAGTCTTCTTTGCAACGATTGAAACCTCACCGATTTTCTCAGCAATATTCTTTGAAAGGCTGTCTGTTTCTTCCATTGCCGAAAGCAGTTCCTTAATACCAGAGTTCTGCTCAAGGGAAGTAACTGCAGTTTCGCGGGAAATTACAGAAAGCTCATTGCTGGATTCAATTACATCCATACTGATTCTCTGGCTTTCCTTAAGAATCTTCTGCAGAATCTCAACGATTGTATTGATAAGGTAAACATTGTACATGAACTCATTTGAAAGGTCTGTGCGCTCAAACTTAACCTTGTGAAGGTTTTCCTTATTCATTCCGCTGAGCAGCTCTCTCATGTTATTGATAGAACGCATCATTCTCTTAAAAAGCGAAGTAGAATAAATGGTGTACGTAACTCCGCTTACAATGCCTATAAGAACAAGTCTTGAAAAGACAATGTTCATAGACATATAAGAAACATAAGTTCTCCAGGCAAGAATAAAGAAAAAGAGATTTACAAAAAGAATTGGTGCAAAAATATGAAGCACTGTAATTGTTGCAGACTTGGTTCCGAAGGTATGATTTTTTTCAACCTCGTCTTTTGAAACTCCCGCCCTTACAATTTCAGAAGCATGATGTGAACAGATAATCTGAGTGATTCCTGTTATGGCATGAACCGCAGCAAAATAAGAACCAAAGAAAAGGGCTGCCGAAAAGAGGATTACCGAATCAATTGGAAGCTTTGCAATGTTTGCAGTTATTGCCGTCCAGATAGAACCGCACACTGCAAAAACAACAAAAACCGCAATTCCAATTTTTGCAGGCATTGCCATAAGCTGCTTCATAAGCTTAGTGCGCTCTTTTACAGAAGTATCATAACAATAGAAAGAAACCAGATCTTCTGTAATAGACTGGGTTATCTGCTTGTTTGTTATCATCATAACCAGGAACTGCACGATAAGGCAGATGATTATGCCTGAAACAATTACTGAGCTGATGTGCTGAGCAGGAATGTTTCCTATAACCATACAAAAAGCCATAGTAATAATCTCAAAGAAAAGATTTGAAATTTTCAATCTGGCAAAAACTTCATTTCCAAAGTCAATGTCCTTCTGCACATCTTTCTTTTTTTCCAGTTTTTCTTTTACGCTTGAAATATTCATGTACACCTCTTTTTTTATTTTGAAGTAAGCGCTATTGCGCCATCCCAATTTTCCGGTTTGTTTTCTGCAAATTCATTGCAGCGTTCGAGCATCAGCTTTGCAGCCTTATCCTGCGGCAGGATCTTTAAAGCCGCCTCAAAATATGGAATTGCAAGACTAAAGGCTCCCTCTGTGTAAGACTTAAAGCCCTTTTCATAAGCCTGAATAAACTCCTTTGGCAGCGGTTTTTCATCAGCACGATAAATCAATACACTTTCCTTCTTTCCTTTTACCTTTACAGAATCCAGAAGAAGGAGATTCATTGAATCATCAAGCTCATCTCTCACTGCATGTGAAATTATAATTTTAGCACCGTAAAGTTTTGTAAGACCTTCCAGTCGCGAAGCAACGTTTACGGTATCTCCAATTACAGTATAGTTTGTTTTGTCGGCACTACCGATCTGGCCTACAATAACGTCTCCATAGTGAATACCAATTCCAATATCAAGCTTTACGCCTTCAGGGAATTTAAGGTTTCCGCATGGAATCTCGTTCAGCTGCTCGTACATTTCAAGCGCTGCCTGAACGGCACGTTTGGCGTTATCGTTATAACTGATAGGCGCACCAAACAAAACCATAATGGCATCACCAATAAATTTATCTACCGTACCGCCATATTTTTTTACAATGTCTACACGGTTGGTAAAATAAGTATTCAAAAAGTTTACGACGTCTTCCGGCTTGTTTACTTCACTAATAGAAGTAAAGTTTCTTATATCGCTCATGAGGATTACGACGTTACGCTTTTCGTTTTTGTTTTTAAGCTCCTGGGTTCCGGCGCTGATCAAAAAGTCATTAATAACTTCTTCCGGAACAAATTTTGAAAAGGCAGTTCTAAGCTTAGATCCCTGAAGAACAAGCTCCGAACGCTGAACCGCTTCCTGCAGAATATTTGCAAGAGACGGAAGAATAAACTCTATGGAAGACTGAATCTTATAATTAAATATTTTTCTCTTTGTAGAAGCCAGATGCAGAGTCCCGATAAAGCCGTTTTTATTTTTAATTGTAAAGGCACGGTAAGATTCAAACTTTTCCCTGGCAGGAGTTTTCAAAAGAATATTCTCGTAGATTTTTTCCTCATAGGTAATTGTATGATTTTTCTTTGCCTGTTTTTCGTATTCAACCTTACAGATATTCCAGAACTCATCGCCGACAGAAACATCAAAAAATTCAGTGCCACTCATAAATACCTTTGCAGGCTGACTGTCCAGCACAAGGACAATTCCATCAAAGGCGCAGGCAGAATAAAGAAGCCGGAAAAGCTGCTCCACCAGCGAATTAATATCATGAACATAAGAGTAAAGCTGAATTACATTTTTTGACATATTAAAGAAAAAGGAACTCTTACTCATCGCGTTTACAATCCAGGAAGTAAGAATCTCATCTTCTGATTTTTTTACTGATTTCTCTTCAGTATCTGATTCTGCTGTCTCTTCAGATTTTTCATCCGGCAGAGTGCCATTTTCAAAGAAAGTATTTGCTTCTACATATTCATGTTCAAGAAGACCTTTTACAGCCTCAATCAGATAATCAATGTTATCATTTTCAACAAGCACAACTCTGTTTGCTTCTATAGAGCTGATCCAGAAATCAAATACCGAATCATCTGTTGAAATAAGGATAAAAGGAATAGAATCCTTTGATGAACCTGTCTTTAAAATCTTGCATAATTCTATACCGTTTATTTCTGCAAGATTATTGTCAGAAATAATGAGCTGTGGAGAACTGGAAGTAATTTTCTTAAGAAGAGAATATCCATCCTTAAAAGTCTCCACCTCATAGCCCTGTTTTTCCAGCTCAGAGGAAATAACTTTTGCGAGAATACGTGAAGGTTCAGCAAGATAAATCAAGGGCTTAGTCATGCAAGAGCTCCTTTACTTTTGCGGTAAGGCTTTCTCGTTCAAAATCTGATTTTACAATATAGCCCTGCGCTCCAAGATTTTTTGCCTTTTCCAGAGTGTCGCTTTCGAACACAGAAGAAACCATAATAACAGGAATGTTTCTAAGTTCATCCTTATGACGCATATTGTGAAGAAGAACAAAGCCGTCCATTCGAGGCATTTTTACATCGGTAACAACAAGGTCAAACTTGTACTGCTTCATTTTTTCAAGAGCATCAATTCCGTCTACTGCTGTAGAAACATTGTAGTTTTCTGCCTCCAGAATAATCTGCTCAATATGACGGGTTGTATGAGAATCATCAACAATAAGAATAGAATGGATTTTTGGCATTTTGTGAACTTCAAGATTTTTAATGTCATAAACATTAACAACCTTAAAGCGGCGGATTGTATCAGGAATATTCAAAACCGGAATGATGCGGTAGTTTTCATCAAATACAACTCCCTGAAGGGCATTAAAATCCTTGAGCAGAGGAGGAACCGGTTTAATTACGACAGTTCCGTAGTGCAGAATCTTATCTACCATAACTCCGATTTTGCGGTTCAGATATTCAAGAATTACAACAGAAACTTCTGTCTGTGTGTTTGTCTGCTTTTTTGAATTCTGATTGATTATGTCAAAATCAAAAATCGGAATAAGCTCGTTGTGCACATTAATTACAGGACCGTGCTGCAACTGCAAAAAGTCTTCCTTTTTGAGAGTAAGAATCTCTTTGATGTAGTGCGAGAGAATCAGATATGAATTATCAGAAACAGAAACAAAAAGTCCGTCCTGAGTTGCAAGCGAAGCCGGAAGGGAAAGCTCAAAATTGGTTCCTTTATTTAGCTCAGAATAAACTGTAATCTTTCCTTTGAGTTTATCCATTTCTGTACGCACAACATCAAGACCAATACCACGGCCGGAAAGTTCTGTCTGCTCATCCTTTGTAGAAAAGCCTGATGCAAAAATAAACTGAAGAAGTTCTGTATCATCTGCAGTACGGATTTCTGCTTCACGTTCAGGGAAGAGGCGCAGTGCCTTTACGCGGATTTTTTCGTAGTCAATTCCGTGGCCATCATCTTTTACGTTTACAAAGATTCTGTTTGAAACCTGGCTAACCGAAACAGAGATAGTTCCAGTTTCCGGCTTCCCAAGTTTTTTTCTTTCCTCTTTAGTTTCAATTCCATGATCAATTGAATTACGAACAAGGTGAATCAAAATTGCAGGAAGTTTTTCAAGAATGAATTTATCAATCGTGATTTCAGACTGAGGAATATCAAACTCTATGTTTTTTCCAGCCTTCAATGACTCTGCAACAATCGAACGCTTAATAGGGCGCAGAATCATATCAAAAGGAAGCATGCGTAGAGAAATAATGTTTTTCTGAATATCAACACTCTGATTTTCGAGAACAGAAATATTTTCTGAAAGCTCCTGGAAAGCCTGGAATTCAGAAGAGGCTCCCTTACCCTTCAAAAGCTCAATTTCATTTTTGAGTTTTATCTGGCGCATTATGAGTTTATCCAGAGACTGCAGAATCGAATCAATCTGAGTAACCTGAATCTTGATTGTCTGAGAGTCGTGGAAGAATTCTGAGTTTTCAGCTTTTACCTTATCGTCTGTACCAGAAGAGTCTCCGGCAGAATCTCCTTCCGAATTTGTACCTGCAGTTTCGCCTCCTGCCCCGGATTTAGACTTAACTTTTTTACCCTTCTTTTTGCTGCTGGAAAAATCAGTTTTAAAATCTTCATCTTCCATAGCCCGGTCTATATTCTGCAGAACCTCTTCGTACTGTTCAAAGGTTCCGTCGCCGCCATCTTCAATGCCATCTATAATCTTATGAATAAGATCATTTACGCCCATCAAAAGCTGAATAATCTTATTGGAAATTTCTGTCTGATTGCTCTGGATGTTTTTAAAAACTGTTTCCAGATGATTTACTACCTTTTCAATCTGCACATATTCCATCATGCGCGAAGAGCCCTTGAGGGTATGCAGAAGACGAAGTATTTCGTTCAGATATTCACCATTTCTTTTTTCTTTTGTGGCCTTAATTGCAATGTCATCAAGTGAATCAAGAATCTCCCGGGATTCTGAAATGAAATCTGCCTTAAATAAGTTTTTATCAAGATTCATTTACAACTCTCCTCCTGCAGAAAAAGTTTCGCAAAGCGAATAGATGTATGACGGACTAAAGGAGTCCAGTGTAAAGTCATATGGAACAGAGCTTCCATTCCCCTTCTTTCCAAAATCAGAAATAAGTGCCTTGCATTTAGAAAAGCAGCCCTGAGCATGTTCACTGCGCCCCATATCACGAAGCACCATTCCGTGATAGAAAAAGGCAGGCCAGAAATCAGGCGAAATACTTTCTGCAGAAGCAAAAAGAGTCTCTGCTGCCGAGCGGTTATCTGCATGATATTCAACATAGCCCTGCATAAAGAAAGCATATTTTTTTGTATCTGTTCCGCTTATCTGACGGGCAAGACTGCGGGCCTTTTCAAAGTTGCCGCGGTTTATTTCCATACAGACATTCTCATAAGTCTGCTTTGCATCAAAGCCAGGCTCAGCCTTAGAAGCTTCGTCCAGAACTTCCGTCTGTTTTTTCTGCTCAAGCTCCTTCTGAGTTTTTACCTTCTCTACTTCCTGGCGCAGTTTTTCCTGCTTGTGCTCTTCTCTTTTTCTAGCCACCGGCTCCGCCACAGACTTCTTCTCCGGCTGCTTATCTTTTATGAAGTAATAAACCGAATTGCTGTTTGTCTTATAAAGGTTCTTTGGAATTACAGTGTTGTCTATTGAACCAATTTCGTTCATAGAAAATAAAAGAAGACCGTTCTGCTTAAGCCGCTGGGTTACCTTTTGAGTAACAAGGATTCTCGTTTCCTTGTCAAAATAAATAAAGACGTTACGCATAAAAATAATATCTGCGTTCTCGTAAAAAGGTAAATCCGAAAGCTGGCCCTGAATCAGGTTAAACTTAAAAGCATGAATTCTGTTTATAAAATCACGATTAAAGACAATTTCATTTTCACTTCTTTCTGAATATGGCTCTAAAAGCTTGTGATACTTCTGACCATCTGAGCGCAGAGAAAAAGCAGAATAACGGCCACGATGCAGAGCTGCAAGAGCATCATCATCTATATCTGAAGCATAAATTGTAAGCTTTACATTCATTGAAAGAGCAAGAGCCATAAGAGAAATCGGCTCTTCTCCGGTAGAACAGCAGCAGGTCCATATTGTAAGATTCTTTCCCATAAACTTTGGGAAGACTTCATTTTTCAAAAAGTCAAACTGCTTTTCTTCGCGGAAGAAGTAAGTTTCATTTACGGTAACAAGATTTATTACAGCATCAAAATCCGGAGTATGAGGAGTAAGGGATTGTACAAAATCCTTAGAATTAATGCCGCGAGCCGCAGCCTGCTTTTCAATATAATCATACAGGGTCTGATACTGCGACTGGGCAACATAGATGCCGGAAAAACTGAGGATTTTTGATTTTACAAGTTCAATCACTTCATTCATCAAATTTCTTCCTCTATCAGTTCCTGCAAACCTATATTTCCACCGCTAAGATCCCAGAGTCTTTTAGGAATCAGTTTCAGCGGAAGAACCTCGCAGGCTCCTCCCATCTCATAGGCAGCCCTTGGCATACCATAAACTACGCAGCTTTCCTGATCCTGAGTAATTGTATAAGCCCCAAGACTTTTCAGGTGTAGACATTCCTTTGCTCCATCCGCGCCCATGCCGGTAAGCACAACTGCAATGCATGCAGAACCTATGACATTTGCCGCACTTTCAAACATTTTATCAACTGCAGGACGCAGAAAATTTACCGGTGCATCATGATTTAAAAGCATTCTGAAGCCGTCTTCTGCATCCGGAATAAAAGTAAGATGCTTGTCTGAAGGCGCAAAATAGATATGACCAGGCAAAGGCTTAGCATTGTCTTCTGCAAGATGAACAGGTATCTTAGATTCAGAGGCCAGCCAGTCAATCAGGTTTTTATCAAAAAAAGAATCTATGTGCTGAGTAATACAGATTGGAAGAGGAAAGTTCTGGCCTATTCCTTTTAAAAATTCAAGAAGAGCACCAGGTCCGCCGGTAGAAACCCCAACCAGAACCAGCTTAAACTTTCTTCCGGAAAATTCTTTTGGAAGAGGCTGAGTCTGCTGAACAAGGCTGCCGTCTTCATATACTGCAGTAAGTGCAGAAGGATGATTTTCAAAAAGAACATTACACTTAATATCTAAAATCTGCTGTTCAAGATATGAAGCAAAATCTGAAATTTTCTGTGAAGAAAAGTTCATAAACTCAGGCATTTCAAGAAACTTAATGTTCTTTGAAGGGCCCGGCACACGCTCTCCTGCCTTATAAAAAATAATAGTTGGAGTTTCTGTGGCAGCACAATAATCGCCCAGAGAACTGATTCTTTCTGCATCAAAAAAAGCCTTATCTGTAATGATAACATTAGGCTTATTCTGTTCTGTCATAGGCTTAAGTTCACTATAAGAAATAGCCTCGCCTACCCAGTTCAGTTTTTTTGTTTTGAGAATTATTTCTTTTAATACAGAACGAATTACCGCAGAAGAATCTGCAACAAGAACATGAATCATAATTCCTCCAGCTGACTGTCTTTCATATAGGCAATCGTCTGTTTTACATCCATCAGAATTCTAAGTCTTTCATCTTTAAAGCTGCAGGCAAGAAAGCCCAGCTTCTGGAACTGTTCGCTGTAAAAATCAGAAAAGAGGCCAAACTCACCAAGAGGAATTGTGCTGACCTTGCATTCCTGAGTTGTGATAATAGAAAACTGACTGTCACCGTTTCCTTTTAAAACTATCATGGTTCTGATGTCCGCCTGACGGGGAATCTGAATAAAGCAGGAAGCGATATCATCAAAATCAAAAAAGCCTGCTTCCTGATTATTGAGCAGAGAAATATTTAAATCTTTTACTCCTACACTCGAAATGACATAGTCGTTGGGAATTAAGAAATCAATTTGAGGATAAGAGATGCAAATAAATTTTTCAGGCTGCCGCAATTTCTTTTCCCACTTTTTCAATTACGGCCTGAACATTCAGAACAAAAACATCCTGTCCATCTATGTTAAGCGTTCCATCATAAAAATCTGCAAGTTCTTCTTCTGCAAAATGAACAACATCTTTTTCTGATGCAGTAAAAAAGTCTTTTACATCTGTAATTCTGAGACAGGTATGACTTTCATCACTAAGCACGATAAAAAGGAAGGAATCCTGTGCTTCTTTGCCTTCCAGCACAGCCGAATCAACTACAACATAAGGATCGCCGTAGCGGTTTAAAACACCATTAACATAAGGGGGAACAAAGGGAAGTGGAAAAACTGTGGCATCTCGAAGTATTTCCTTTACACTCTCTGCAGGAATTGCATACTGATTATGTCCGTCTGCAGCACTGCCGATTGTAAAAATAAGCCAGGTAGCTTTTTTTTCAGCTTTCTGATCTGTACTTTTTTCCTGAACACCACTTTTTATTAACGATAAAATCTCTTCTGACATATTAAGCAATTATAACGCACTTTTGGGGTATTTTCCATCAAAAATTTAAAAAATTTGCTTTTATGGAAGATATGAAAGATAATAAAAGTATGAGAAAGTTTATCTGTTCCCTGTTTTTTTTAGCATTTTCAATTTCCTGTTTTTCTCAAAGCAGTTTTTTCGACAATTACGTTTATCAGTCTTGGAGTGAGTTTGGAGGACTTTCAGGGACTACTGCTAACGACATTTATCAGACAAGAGACGGCTATATTGATATTGGAACCTACGAAGGACTTGTTAAATTTGATGGAGTTGAGTTTAACACAATAAACCGCATTTCCGACAAAGATTACGGTTTTGCTTCTGCCCGCACCATTATTCAGGATGCCCGCGGAAACGTCTGGATTGGTTCAAATGATGAAGGTCTTCATAAGATTTCAGAAGACGGCAATAAAACCTATACTATGGACAACGGCCTGCCCAATAATTCTGTCCGTGCCCTCTGCGAAGACAATAGCGGAAACGTCTGGGTAGGAACAGCCAGCGGCGTTGTTTACATTACACCAGACGGAAAACTTATTAATCCTCAGTTTGGCGCCGGAACAACAGCCAACGGAGTAATTGCTTCAAATCTCTACTGCGATTCTCTTGGCAGAATCTGGCTTACAACCTCTAATGAAAACGGACTCTTCCTCTGCAAGGACGGAGTCTTTAAACCTCACGAAGATTTCGAAAAATATTCAACTTATTTTGCCACTGCAATTATGCAGGATCATAGGGGCCGCTTCTGGATTGGTCTTGGAGACAAGGGTATTGCCACAATGAGCGGCAATAAGGCAAGTCTTATAAAAACAGGAACCCTGCTGGACAATACTCCTACCAACACAATTCTTGAAGATTCAGACGGAGTTATCTGGTTTGGAACAGAGCACGGTCTTGTAGTTTACGCTAACAATAAATTCGAAGAATACAAAGGTGCCCAAGAGCTTGCAGGCTCAAACATCAACCGTATCATACAGGATCGCGAAAGCAACATCTGGTTTGCAACAGACCGAAACGGCATTGGAAAAATGACCCACGGCAAATTCCTTATGCACAGGCTCGGGATAACCGTAAACTGCATTACAGAAGACCGTGACGGAAAAGTCTGGGCCGCAACTGATAATGGTGTACTCTGCTATGAAAATGACGAGCTTGTAGAAAATGCCCTGACAAAATATACAAAGAATCTCCGCATCCGCCATGTAGAAGCAACTGATGATGGAAAACTGCTTGTAAGCTGCTATTCAAAACCAGGCCAGCTTCTTTACGACGGTAAAACAATTAAAAGCTGGGATTCAGACCATGGCCTTGCCGGCAACAAGGTTCGGGTTGCAATAAAAACAGCAAAGGATGAGTACTATGTTGGAACAACAACCGGACTCACCATTATTCATAAAGACGGAAAACTTTCTTCTTACAAGCAGATTACCGGAGATCTGGACACAGAATATGTAATGGCCCTCTATAAGGATACAAATGGCATTATCTGGATTGGAACAGATGGCGGCGGTATTTTCCTTATGAAAGATGAAAAGATTTTTTCTCATATTACTTCTGCTGACGGAATTGCAGGTAACGTAATTTTCAAAATCAATCAGGATACAAAAGGAAATTACTGGATCTGTACCGGAAGTGGAATCACCCGCATAAAGAATTTTGATTCCAGCAAAAAAACAAGACTGGACTGTAATACAATTAATTCAGAAAACGGCATTGGAACAAACTCTGTTTTCCAGATTATGTTTGATGACACAAACAACGCCTGGATTACAAACAACCATGGACTTGCGTCTCTTTCAATGGACGAAATTGATGAACTGTTTGAAGGAGAGCGACAGACTCTCACTACAAAATATTACAACAGAAACGATGGCCTTGATTCAGACGGAGCAACCTCAACTGCCCGCGCTATTATAGACTCACAGGGCCGCCTATGGCTTCCTCTTGTAGACGGCATTGCCGTTTACGATCCTAAGAAGGTAAAGAAAAGTACGATACTTCCTCTGGTTCAGATTGAAACCATCACTGTAGATTCTGTTGTTTATAAGCATTCAAAAGAAGTAATTATATTAAAGCCGGGAACAAAGCGCATAGACATAAAATATACAGGAATCAGTTTTGATGCCCCTGAACGCCTGACCTTCTCTCACATGCTCACTGGCTTTGAAACAGATTATACAATTCCATCCTCTGAGAGGGTTGTTTCTTACACTAACCTTACACCTGGAAAACATTCTTTTCTTGTATATGCAATAAACGGAAACGAACTCCAGTCTAACAATGAAGAGATGATGTTCTTCTATCAAAAGCCTTATCTCTGGCAGCGTCCTATTTTCTGGGTAATTTTTATCACCCTGCTTGCCGGAACCGGAATAGGCTACTTTATGTGGCGTGAGCATAAAATCAAAATGGAAAACCTCCGCCTTGAAGCCCTTGTTGAAGAAAGAACCGCCGATCTCAAACTTGAAAAAGATAAGTCAGATATGCTTCTGCGCTCCATTCTTCCGGACAAGATTGCAAACAAGCTGCGTAATATAAGCGGCGACAAATCTTTTGGTGAAGACTTTGAAAATGTTACCCTCCTCTTCTCTGACATTGTAGGCTTTACAAAAGTTTCCAGCGGTCATAAAGCTCAGGAAATCGTAAAAGCCCTGAACGACCTCTTCAGTCGTTTTGATGAAAGAGCAAAAGAAATGGGTGTAGAAAAAATAAAAACCATTGGAGATGCCTATATGGCAGCCTGCGGTGTACCGGAGCCAAACGAAAATCATGCCCGCATAATGGTGGACTTTGCAAAAGGAATGCTTAAGGATCTTGAAGACTACAATAAAACAGCAGAAATACAATTCCAGATTCGAATCGGCTTAAACTGTGGTCCTGTTACTGCCGGAGTAATTGGAACTCACAAGTTCATTTACGACGTATGGGGCAATACCGTAAACGTTGCAAGCCGAATGGAAACTGCCGCTACCCCTGGCGGAATAAGAATTACAGAAGACCTCAAGAATCAACTTAAAAAGCAGAGGGGCTTAAAATTCAGCGACCCTATAGAATGCCAGATTAAAGGTAAGGGGCACATGAAAACCTATGATGTATTATAGGATGGAGAGATATGAAAAAACAAATAACCAGTGCTGCCGTTGCTGCCGCATTTTTTACTATTCTCACACTCACTTCCTGCAAGGAGCCTAAAAGGAAAACTGTTAAGGTTGGGCTTCTTCATTCTCTTACAGGAACCATGTCTATCAGTGAAATTGGAGTTCGTGATACAGAACTTCTTGCAATCAAAGAGTTGAATGAATCAGGCGGTGTTCTTGGCTGCCAGATAAAGATTATTGAAGAAGATGGAAAAAGTAATCCGCGAATGTTTGCAGAAAAAGCCCGCAAACTCCTGGAAGAAGACAAGGTTGCCACAATATTTGGCTGCTGGACCTCAGACTCCCGAAAGGCAGTAAAGCCTGTTCTAGAAGAAGACTATGGTCTTTTATGGTATCCGGTTCAGTACGAAGGCTTTGAAGCCAGTCCAAATATTATGTATATGGGTGCCGCTCCAAACCAGCAGGTTGTACCGGCTATAGATTATTGTGTCAAAAATATTGGAAAACGCATGTACCTTTTAGGAAGTGATTATATTTTCCCCCGCACTGCAAACGCAATTATAAAAGCCCAGTTAAAGGAACTAGGCGGTATTTGTGTAAGCGAAACTTATGTTCCAATGCACGAATCAGACTTTAACCAGATTGTAAAAGATATAAAAAGGCTCAAGCCGGATGTAATCATAAATACCCTGAACGGAAGCTCTAACCAGTCCTTCTTTTCACAACTTAAATACTCAGACATAGAAGCAGATGACATTCCCGTAATGAGTTTTTCAATTTCCGAAAGCGAAATTAAAAGCATTGGCGCAGACAAACTTTGCGGTCACTACACTGCCTGGAATTATTTTGAGTCCACAGGCTCTGCAAAAAATACCCGCTTTGTATCTGCCTACAAGCAGGAATTCGGCACTAACATGGCTGTTGGAGATCCGGAAGAAGCAGCCTACATTGCCGTAAACATGTGGGCCGCCGCATGTACAAGAGCCGGAACCTTTGACGTAGAACCTGTAAGAATAGCAGCAAAAGGCTTAAGTTACATAGCCCCGGAAGGAATTGTAACAATTGAAGGTTCAAATCAGCATTTGAACAAGGTAACCAGAATTGGAAAAATTAATGAAAAAGGCCAGATAGATGAGCTTTATTCTTCAGGCACTACAGTTCGCCCAGACCCATATCTGAGCACCTACGCCTGGGCACGTGGACTCTAAGGGACATTGAGAAGCTCATCTGGATTTTTTCTTTGATTATTTTTTCCTGATTATAGTCTTATATTGCTGGAAAGAGTACTTGCTTTTTCTACATCTTCTTTCTTTGCATAAAGATGAGGCATTGAAACTGTTACTGTTGTACCCTTTCCCGGAGCACTCTTAAAATCAATGCTTCCATTCATAAGATAAAGCAGAGCCTTTGAAATACTTAAGCCAAGTCCGGCACTTGGAATTTCCTGATTTATTTCGTTATCCTCACGGGCAAAGTTCTTACAGATATAAGGAATAAACTCCGGAGCAATTCCAATTCCTGTATCTTCACAGATAAAAGTTACATTACATTCGTTTTCCATATCACCTTCAGTCTGCTTAAGACCAAAACGAACTTTGCCGCCTTCCGGTGTATATTTAATTGCATTCAACAGTACATTCACAATAACATCTGTTGTATGCATAATATCCTGATAGATGTAAGGATTGATAATCTCGCTCCAGTATTCAAGTTGAATATTCTTAGCTTTTGCTTCGTTTTCTATAAGAGCATAAGTTTTTTCCATTGCTTTACTGATGTCTGTTGGAGTTTCATTTAATTCAATTTCTCCATTTTCCATCTGAACAAGTTCAAATACATTATTTATAAAGCTGAGCATATGCTCTTGTGTTTTTTCAATTTTTTTCAGGGCACTTATTGCAGGCTCTCCATCCAGCGCTTGATTTTTGAGTTTGCCAGTAATAGAAATCATTTCATGCATGTCCTGCAGCATATTTTGGGTTACAGTAGACATGAAAATATTCTTTGCACGGTTAGCATTAGAAGCTAAATCTGCAGCCCTCTGTAATTCTATTTTTCTTACAAGCTCTGCTTCGGCCTCTGCCTTTGCCCGCTCTTCCATTGTAATATCATTCAAGAATACATAAAAAATATCACCGTAATTCTTTGTCTTTACAAAGCGGCCATAATCCTTTACGTATTTTATTGAACCATCCTTAGCTTTAATCCTGTATTCAACATAATCAATATTATTGTCATCTGAAATCTGACGATCTATGCTTCGCTGAACACGGGCAAAATCATCCGGATGAACTATTCCGCAGAAAGAATTACCTACATACTCACGAAACTCTTCTGCAGAAGTACAACCATACATTTTGATTAATTCTGTATTAAAAGAAATCAGTTCCAGTGCACCATCTGCATGGTAAGAGAAAAAGCCTCCGGGAATTCCTTCTGCAACCTCATTGGCAGCCATCAGCATATCTTCAGAAAGACTTGTTCGCTCCTTAACCTTAGTGATTTCGTTAATCTCAATTTTTCCGGCAGAAAGCACAGAAGATTTTTTCAGATAAGCTTCAAAGTCGCGGCAGGAAAGAGGCTTAGAAAAATAGTAGCCCTGAATATAATCACAGCCAAGGCTCTTTAATATCTTATATTGCTCAATAGTTTCAGCCCCTTCAGCTATAGTCAAAAGCCCCATTCGATGAGCCATCTTAATAATATTTTCAATTACAATTTCATTCTTTTTGATATTACGAACAAAAGAGATATCCAGTTTTAGAATATTAAGCGGGAAGGTAGAAAGCGAACCGAGAGATGAATAACCGGAACCAAAGTCATCCATTTCAATTGCAAAGCCCCTATCCTGAGTCTTCTTAACCTGAGAAATAATAAGTTCTGTATTTTCAGAATAAAGAGATTCAGTTACTTCCATATGAAGCAGGCTGTGGTCTACTTTATATTCATCAATAATTTTAAATTGGTTTTCAATACAACCGGTTTCCAGAAAGTCGCGACGTGAAACGTTTACAGAAATAGGAACCAGAGGAAGTCCGTCCTGTTCCCAGCGTTTTATATCCTTACAAACCTGCTCAAGAACAAAGGCATCCAGTTTTGTAATAAAGCCGTTGCGTTCAAAAAGAGGAATAAAGCTGCCTGGTGCCATAAAACCATACTCAGGATGATTCCAGCGAACAAGTGCTTCTGCACCCGCAATATGCCCCGTTACAGTTTCATGCTTTGGCTGATAGAAAACCTGAAATTGACTTTCTTCAAGAGCCCGTTCCATTGTTTCTGTAATGCGCTGTTCATTCAAGAGCTGATTCTGAAGAGAGTCTTCAAAAAAAGCTATGTCTTTTCCATATTTGCCCTTGATGCTGCTTATAGAAAAGAAGGCTCTGTCACAGGAAATTACAAGGGGGAGTTCACAGTCTACAGGAGAGTAAATTCCCATCTTTACAATCTGATGAGGAATAGGAGCGATATCCAGAATGTCTTTTACAATTCTGTTAAGGCGCTCAATATTAACATGTTCCTTTACTTCATAAAAAAGAATGAACTGGTCTCCACCATATCGGCCGCTTATACCTTCCGGCAAGGCCTTCATCATTTCCCTTGCGGCAAAAGCAAGAAATTCATTACACTTTTCAACACCGTAGAGGCTGTTAGAAGATTTAAAATTATCAAAATCAAAAGCAATGATTGCCAGCTTCTTATCGCGGTTGTTGCTTATAAACTGTTCAACCTTAAGCAAAAAAGCCTTACGGGTAAGAAGGCCTGTAAGTTCATCTCGTTCAAGTTCATCAATTGCTTTATTTGCTTCCGCAAGTTTTATGGTTGTCTTTATGCGGTTGAGAACACGACGTTTGTCATAAGGCTTTTTTAAAAAGTCTATAACTTCAAGATCAAGAAGTTCATTTTCCAGATCTGAGTTCTCAATATCTGTACTGATTAAAATCGGAAACTTTGCTGTTGGAATAAAAGATCGAAGTTCTCTAACAATTAACGCCGCGTGCTTTATATACAAAATGGCTGTAGTAATTCCATTTTCTTTGTTGGAAATCAGAGAAACTGCATTTTCTGGCACAGTCTCAACTACTTCATAATGAGAAGAAATAATATTCTTTAGCTCTGCAGAATTTTCTGCATCACTTTCGACAATGAGGACTTTAGGTTTGTCAACGTTATTAAGTGTGTTCATTTATGGTTTTTACGTATACCTTTAATTATATCACACTTTTTTAACAACACAAAAATTTTTATATAGATATAATTTTTTATTATTTTATCAACTTTTCAAGGAATGCAGTACAGCCTTCCATAATATCATCATAGGTCTGGTCAAAATTTCCTGTATACCAGGGGTCTGCTATGTCGCGGCTTTTACCAGCAAAAGAAAGAAGGCGGACAATTTTATGCTGATCATCGGGATTCCACCAGCGGTTCATGTAATATTCGTTTTCATCATCCATTGCAACCAGATAATCATATTTATCATAATCTGCATTGGTAATCTGGCGGGCAGCACGGCGGGTAAAAGGAATCCCCATTTCGCGAAGTTTTGCCCGAGTTCCGTAGTGAATATCGTTTCCGATTTCTTCACGGCTGGTAGCGGCAGATTCAATTAAAAAATCGGCTTCCCTGCCAGCCCGGCGCACAAGTTCATTCATTACAAACTCTGCCATTGGAGAACGGCAGATATTTCCGTGACAGACAAAAAGTATTTTAGTCATTAATCAACCTCGTTTTCCCAGGTCCTATATTAACATTCGGGTTTCTTTTTTATAATCTTCAAAACCAGGTTTACGAGACTGTCTTTTATCTGCCATTGGAATACTTACAAAAAGGAACATAAGGGTATTTACAAGAGCACCTGCTAAAAGATACCAGTAATTCCAGCCCAGAGCACTTACACTTGCAAGGCCAACACCCCACCACATGAGGATTTCACAGGCATAGTTAGGATGGCGGGCATTCTTCCAGAGACCGGTACGGTTAAAACCACCCACACCTGAGTTTCTGAATTTATGCATCTGAATATCTGCGAGTCCCTGAACAATTGCCGCAAGAAGACTCACTGTAATAAATACAGTGCTAAGGTATCCCCATCTTACACCTTCACTATAGGCTATAACTGCAGGAAGCACACAAAGATAAACTACACAGGTTGGAAAAAGATGAATTCCAAGAAAGTTGATAAGAGGATAAGCACGGCCAGTTTTTTCCTTAAGCATAACATAGCGCCAGTCCTGATACTCAAAGCTCTTAAAGTTATAAGCCCAGTTTGCTGTAAGTCTCACAGCCCAGAAAATAACTGCAACAAATAAGTAAATTGCAACTGGTGAAAGACTTGATTCAACTTCTTTGCCAAAAAATGCAAACACACCTGTTACAAACTTATTTACACGGATCCAGTTCAGAAAAATAAAAGTAAGGATTACGGCCGGCTGCACACTCCAGTAAGGATCGTATACAGAAGCATTTCCAAAAATCAGGCTGAAAATAAAGACAAGAACTGTGGCTGCTACATCTGCAATCAGTAATGAAAGCCACAAAGAATAATCTGCACTAAAAAACCTGAAAGTATAAAATCCGCAGAAAACTGCAAGAACATAAATCAATAAAATAACAGTAAGTGCAACCGGGCGATTTTTAATCATAACTTATTCTCCTAAAAAAAATCCCGGGTCTAGTCCTTCGAAAAACACAGGAACAACCCGGGAATCAATTACATATTAAAGCGTTGCTAAAGTGCGGTCAATTCTTGCAAGAGCACGATCTTTACCAAGAACAGAAATAGAACCGATAAGAGGTGGAGAAACGCGGCTTCCTGTAACTGCCATACGCACAGGCATCATAAAGTCGCCGAGTTTAATTCCAAGCTCTTCTGCTTTAGCCTTTGCAAACTCTTCTGCACCTTCGTGGTCGAGCTCGAATACCTTTGCTACAAATTCCTTTGCAACTTCAAGAACTTCCTTTGTCTTAGCGGCATCGATGCGCTTAGGAATAATCTGATCTGCAGGAGGAACTGCAGGTTCTGTAAACATAAAGTGAACCATCTCAGCTGCTTCTGTAAGGAACTTAAGACGTTCCTGGATAAGAGGCATAAGGCCCATAAGTGTCTTTTCAACATCTTCGCTCGACATATTCATCGATTTGTCTACACAGTAAGGCTTTCCGTCTTCTCCAAGGGCAACACCAGAG
>JAEEGJ010008341.1_pt1 | contig 28639 bp, 22 predicted proteins | sample 8958761 | NCBI WGS metagenome assembly JAEEGJ01 (sample SAMN16246546, study PRJNA631951) | gut metagenome | biome: gut microbiome; feature: rumen; material: RS-attached | host: Bos | place: Iran: Karaj | collected 2018-10
AAATGCCGTCTGAATGGTGAACCGAGGCGCGGAACGCCGGAGTAGCTGTACAGTTATATGCCCTTACCCAGTCGGATATATTGGTATGAGTAACACGAAGTACGTCAGGTAGTTGCAGTGTTAGTGCTGCAGCTGGCTGAACATGTATTCGTAGGCCAATCCACAATTGGGATTAGCCTACTCAAACTGGAAACGCCGTATGCGGATCCGCACGTACGGTGTTGTGAGAGGTGTGATGCTAAAACATCCGCCTACTCGATTTGTCACTGTGGGAGTTCCTGCGGGCAGGGCAGCGGTGCGCCGCGATGGAATTTCAGGATGGCCTTATGACGCCTGCGGCAGCGGGCTTCACTCCCCGAAATCGTAGACTGCGGTGTTGATGAGGAGGGACTCCTCGCAGAAGCTGTCACAGTCGTCCGACTCGCTCATGTCGCTGAGGTCCGAGATCAGGGCCCTGAGGAGCGAGAACCTGCTGACATGGCTCACGGATGGCATCTGCTCCTTCACGTAGCTCTGCTTCTTCTCGTGGGCTATCTCGATAGGCGTGCCGAGGAACTTGGGCCTTGTGTGCAGGACATAGAGGTCGATAAGGCACTTTACCCTCGAGAGGTACTCCCGGACCATTACCTTAAGGCTTCCGGAGTCGCTTGCGTTGTAGGCGATGGCGCGCATGCCGTTTTCCCTTGCGATGTAGACGGCACGGAGGTTCTGGAACCTCTGGGAGATGATCGTGACGCTGCTCTGCCCGAAGACCAGGCTGGCCCTTACGATTGAGTCAAGGGTGCGGAATCCCGCGAAGTCGAAGACGATGGCCTTCCCGGGGACTCCCGCGCGGATGAGGGCCCTCCGCATGGCGCGCGGCTCGTTGTACTTCCGGGTGGCGTTGTCGCCGGAGACGATGATCATCGAGATTTTGCCGGCACGGTAGAGCCTTGCGGCCGCGTCAATGCGCTCGTAGAAATATGGGTTCCTGCCGCCGCCTGCCCGGTATGGCGTCGTGCCGAGGAGAAGCCCGGCCCGGTTGTAGGGAATGTCGTCTATGCTGTCGTAGAGGTAGTCCCCGGCGGAGGACTCAATGATGAGGGTGGCGAGGACCGTCATGACGAGGACTGCCGCAGCTGATGCCGCGGCCGTATAGAGAGCTGTCCTTATGAGAGTCCTGACAAGTCCCATTTAGCCTGTGATCCTCCGGGAACGAGAGGTGCCGGCGCGTACCGGCCTTCCCGTGCGATCGCTCATGGCAGCGCCTGGGCATGCTCTGAAAAGACGGCTGGGAGCCTCATGGCAGGGCGGAGGCGTGGCTGAGCCCTGCGATCCTTTCATGCATGGCCGTACTGTCATGGCAACTCCCCGGCGCTAGAGGACGCCGCGTACGTGGGGAGCCTTTCCGAGGGCCTCGTAGATGTTCCTGAGCTGCTCGTCGGACTCCAGCCTTACCGTTACCTTGAGTGAGACATAGGAGCCGTTGCGGCTGGTGTGCTTCTCGAAGGGGCGGAGGAGCTCCATGGCAAAGTCATTGACTATCACTGACGTTACCGACTCCTCGAGCTCCGGGCGGTTGCTGCCAAGGACCCTGAAGCCGAACTCGCAGGGAAAATCAAGATACTTCCCCATCTCTGTGCTTATAGCCATAGTGAGCCTCGCTTTAATGGCCGCCTTACTGGCGGTCTGCTGTGAATTCCTTAGAGGAAGAGGTGCATGAACCAGTCCCAGATTTTGCCGAGAAACCCGCACTCGTTGATCTCGTTGAGAGCGACAAGCGGATACTCCCCGACCTTCTCGTCGCCGCTCTTCACGGTGATGGTGCCGAGCTCGGTGCCTGCCTTGATAGGAGCCTTGAGGTCATTGGTCTTTAGCGTGTACTCAACCTTGAAGGAGTCTCCCTTGTTCCTCGGCATGACCTCGGAGATGTCAGACGCGGTGCCGAGCTTCACCTCGTTCTGGTCGCCGTAGTAGACCCTTGCCGTGCCGAGCGCGGTATTGCCCTTCACCGGGGTGAACTTCCTGTAGAAGTTGTAGCCGTAGAGCATAAGCTTCTTCGCTTCCTGCGCCCTTGCCTTCTCGGACTGCGCTCCGATGATGACGGCAATGAGCCTCATGCCCGGGTTCTCGTTGGAGAGCCCGGAGGCGACCAGGTTGTATCCGACCTCGGAGAGGTGCCCGGTCTTGATGCCGTCAAACTGCAGTGAGTTGTCCCACAGCAGGCGGTTCCTGTTGTACTGCTTGATCTTGTTGAAGGTGAACTCCTTGATGGAGTAGATGCGGTACTCCTCAGGCTCGTCCCTGATGAGCGCGCGGCTCAGGATTCCGAGGTCATAGGCAGTCGAGTAGTGGTTCTCGTCAAATAGCCCGTGGGCGTTAACGAAGTGGGTGCTCTTCATGCCGAGGTAGTCGGCCCACTGGTTCATCAGGTCGGCGAAGGCTTCCTGGCTGCCGGCAATCCTCTCGGCCATGGCGACGCAGGCGTCGTTGCCTGACTGTATGATGATGCCGTAGTTGAGATCCTTCACCGAGACGGTGTCGCCGACCTTGATGAACATCTTCGAGGAGTCGCTGTACTTCTTTGACCAGGCGTTCTCGGAGATCATGACCTGATCATCATAGTGCAGGCGTCCGGCCATGATTTCCTGGCCGATGATGTAGGAGGTCATCATCTTGGTGAGCGATGCGGGGTAGATCCTCTCATGCTCGTTCTGCCCGAGGAGGACGCGTCCGGTCTCTGCGTCCATCAGCATCCAGGCCTTGGCGTTGATGACCGGAGGCTCCGGCATGATGTCCCTCATGGCGGCTGCCGGATTGGGCTTCGGCGCTGCGGAGTTGCCCGGCGCGGGAGCAGCCCGGTTGCCAGGCTTAGGCTGAGGCGCGGGTGCCTGGCTGTTTGGCCTCGGCGCGGGTGCCGGCGCTGGGGCGGCGAATGCAGTGCATGCCGCCGCAGCTGCTATGAGAAGTCCGATTGTTAAATTTCTGATACTGTTCATTGGCTTTATGCCGGGGCCAGCCCCGTGTCCATCCTATGATCGTTACTGGGTTTTCATTTTAGCAGATGAAAAGGCAGGCGGCGGGAAAATCGTGACGGATATCTCAGAGGGCGGCGCATTATGGCCTGCAGACTGGTGATTTTTTATGCGGCAGGCCGGTGGACGGCCTGCCTTATGGAGTGTTACTGCGGATAGACGAGGAACGCGTCGCGGTAGCCGGCGGTCCTTACTGTCTCAAGGATTGACTCGGCCTTGCCGGGGAGGTACGGGCCGCTTGTAAGCCTGTAGGACGACTCGCCGCACTTCTGGACCTTGGCGCTTACGCCGGCCTTCTGCTTGATCTCCTTGGCGGCGGTCCATGCCTTGTCCAGGGAGCTCGTTACGAGGATCTGCACGTTCTTGGAGTGGACCTTGGCGTCGAGGGAGTCGCCGTTTGCGGGGCGGGGAACCTTGATGAGATCAACCCTGACGAGGGCGGTGCCGGGCTTCACGATGCCGAGCTTGAGCGCCGCTCCCTGCGAGAGGTCGATGATGCGGTCATCATGGAAGGGGCCGCGGTCATTGACCCTTACTATGAGCTGGCGGTGGTTCTCGAGGTTCGTGATCTTCACATAGCTCGGCAGGGGAAGGTTCTTGTGCGCGGCGCTGATGCCCATCTGGTCATAAATCTCGCCGTTTGAGGTCTTCTCGCCGTGGAAGCCGGGCCCGTACCAGGAGGCAAGCCCCTCCTCGGAATATGCCTCGATGTCGTTCCAGACCTCGTAGCTCTGGCCCTTTACCGTATAGTCCTTGTTGCCGATCCTGCTGTAGGGCTCATAATGCGGGGTAACTCCCTTGACGTTCGCATAGTTCACATAGGGAGGGGCCGCGTTATAGAGAAATGACTTGTCGTATCCGAGCGAGTAGTTCTTTCTTCTGACGAGCACTGAAGGCTCGCTCTGGCCCTTTGCCTCAGGCGACGGCGCAGCTGCCTGCTCGGTTGCGCATGAACAAAGAAGCCCTGCCGCGATGACTCCTCCGCAGAGCGCGGCTGTGAAATTCCTGGCTGCCATTTATCGGTCTGTTCTCCGGTTCTCTTTTTCCAGCTCAGCCCTGATTTTCTCGCTCAGCTGGTAAACCGCCATCGCATAAAGCGGACTGTGGTTGTATCTGGTGATAACGTAAAAATTCTTCGAGACAACATAATAATGCGGAGAATCCCGGTCTTCAAGACGCAAAACCTTGACGTAGCTATCAGGATGGAGATTTTTATCCCCGACGGCAGTGATTCCGGCGGCGGTGAGCCTGCTGTAGGGGACGTCAGCCTTCAACGACTTGTCGAGAAGCAGGGATGACGGAACTGAGCCTCCCCCGATCCTTGCCTCCCAGGCAGACTGGCCATCCCTCACCCAGCCGGACTTCTCGAAGTACTTAGCGACGCTCCCTATGGCGTCAACCGGGCTCTTGAAGAGGTCGACCTTGCCGTCATGGTCGAAGTCGGTCGTGAGGCGGAGGTAGTTCGAGGGCATGAACTGGCACATGCCCATCGCGCCGGCGTAGGAGCCGAGCTTGTCGCGGTAGCCCCAGCCCTCGCGGTCGGCGAGCTTGACGAAGTTCGCGAACTCGCCGCGGAAGTACTTTCCGCGCTTGGGGTAGTTGAAGCCCAGTGTATAGAGGGCGTCAAGCACCTCGTACTTTCCCATGTTGGCGCCGTAGCCGGTCTCGACACCGATGATGGCGGTGATGATCTCCGGGTTGACTCCGGTCTGCCGGTAGGCGTCCTCAAGCGAGTAGCGCCATTCCTTCATGAAGCTGACGCCGTCCTTTATCCTCTTGTCCGTGATGAAGATTTTCCGGTACTCATACCAGGGCTTCGCCTCGCCGGGCCTGTTCATGGCCTTGATGATGGAAGGGCGGATCCTGGCCTCTCTGTAGGCCTTCTCGAGGCTCTGGAGCGGCACGCCGTGCTCGGCGCTCAGCTCTTTGAGGTAAGCCCGGTCAGCCGGGGTAAGCTCTGCGGACAGAGAGGCTGCCGGAATGGCGGCAGCAAGCGAAAGGGCGAGCATTCTGCTGATGAAGGATTTCAAAAGAGCTTCTCCTCTTTGTGGGTTTGGATCGACATGAGTATCCCGAAGCCGGCGCAGATCGACACCATGGAGGTTCCGCCGAAGCTTATGAGGGGAAGCGGCACTCCCACTACAGGGAGCAGTCCGCTCACCATGCCGATGTTGATGAAGATGTAGATGAAGAACGTAACCGTTATGGCGCCGCCTAAAAGCTTCCCGAAGGTCGTTGAGGCGTGCGAGCTGATGTAGGCGGATCTGAAGAGGACGTATAGGTACATGACCATGAGGAGAACGAAGCCCACGAGCCCGAACTCCTCCGCGAACACCGCGTAGGCAAAGTCAGTGTGCCTCTCGGGGAGGAACTCGAGCTGAGTCTGCGTGCCGTTGAGCCAGCCCTTCCCGAAGAGCCCTCCGGAGCCTATCGCAATCTTGGACTGGATGATGTGGTAGCCGGAGCCCAGCGGATCTGACTCGGGATCCATGAAGGTGAGGATCCTCTGGCGCTGGTAGTCATGCATGAAGAACTTCCAGTGGATGGGAATATAGCAGCCGGCAATGCCTCCTATAAGGCAGATGAGGAGCTTGCTCATGCCGGCGAGGAATATAACCACTGAGCCGGAGAAGGCAACGAGGACTGCCGTGCCGAGATCCGGCTGTATCACAATGAGCCCGGTCGGTATGAGGACGACGAGGAACGCGAGTATGACGTACGAGAACCTGATTGGGATTGAGCGCTTCGTGATGAATGCCGCGACGGCTATCGGCATGATCACCTTGAGGAACTCCGAGGGCTGGAACTTCACGATGCCGAGATCAAGCCAGCGCCTCGCGCCCATGTTCACCGTGCCGAACTTCCATACAAGGATCAGGAGCAGCACGCACACTGCGTAGGCAGGCAGCGACCAGCGGCAGTAGAAGTCCGGCGGGAGCTGCGCGAGGATCAGCATGAAGGTGAGTGCGAACGCGACGTTCCTGAGCTGCCCGAGGAACATCGACATGTCCTGCCCGGATGATGAGTAGAGGTTCAGCAGCCCGACGCCGATGAGCACAAGGAGCCCCAGGAAGAGCGGGGTATCGATCTTGATGCCCTTGATGAATCTCAGAACATTTTTAAGCATTGCGTCAGGACTTTAATTCCGGGTAAAAAATGGGAAAAGGCATGCCGGGATCCGGCGGGGCCGGATTCCCGGAAATTATAGCAGATGGAAGGCAGGCGGCAGGGCTTGCGTCAGTGGGCAGCGCCTGCATCGGCCTCATTCCCGCCGGCCGCCTTCTGCAGCCTCTCGCTCCTCGCCTTCTCGGTCTCGGGGTCGAGGTAGGCGTCGAGCATCCTGCGGACGAGCGGGGCGGCGAACCTTGAGCCGCCGCCGAGGTTCTCGAGGATTATGCCGGCAACGGCCTTCGGCTGGTCAAACGGGGCGAAGGCCACAAAGAGCGCGTTGTCGCGGTGCTCCTTCCTGATGGCGTTCGCGTTGTACTTCTGGTCCTGCTTGATGCCGATGATCTGCGCGGTGCCGGACTTGCCAGCGGCCACATACTTCGCGCCGGCAAAGGCGCGCCTGCCGGTTCCCTCGGGGCCGTTCACCACGAGGTACATGCCCTGGAGAGGAACCTTCCAGTTGAGGTCGGTGTTTGCCTTGATGATGACGCTTCTGTCGGTGATGTTTGGCTCCTTTCCCTCATGCGATGAGGTCGCCAGCATGAAGTGCGGCACGACGTTGTGCCCGTGCTGCGTGAGGATCGAGTGCGCGCGTACGAGCTGCAGGAGCGTCGTGGTCCAGTAGCCCTGCCCGATGCCGATTGACACGGTGTCGCCCGGGTACCAGTCCTTGTGGTGCCTGGCCCTCTTCCAGTCTCTCGACGGGAGGTTCGCCATGGACTCCTCTGCGATGTCGATGCCGGAGGGTTGCCCGAAGCCGAACATGGTCATGTAGCGGTTGATGCGGTCTATGCCCGAGCGGAAGGCGAGATCGTAGAAGAAGGTGTCCGCGGATATTTCAATGGCGCGGTAGATGTCCATCCAGCCGTGGCCCCACTTCCTCCAGTCCCTGAACTTGTGGGTGGAGCCCGGGAGCGTGAAGTAGGGCGCGCCGAAGAACCTGGTGCCGGTAGTCACCATCTTCTCGTTTAGACCCATGAAGGCCATGAGCGGCTTGATGGTTGAGGCTGGCGAGTAGTTGCCGACCGAGACGCGGTTGATGAGCGGGCGGTCAGGGTTGTTGAGGAGCTCGGAGTACTCCTTCCTCGTAATGCCCCTTACAAAGAGGTTGGGGTCATAGCTCGGGGATGAGACGCTCGCCAGGATCTCGCCGTTGTTCGGATCCATCATGATGAGGCCGGCCCTTTTCCCTTTCAGGAGGTCATAGCCTTTTTTCTGGAGGTTCACGTCGATGGTCAGGTAGATGTCCTTCCCCGGAGTAGGGGCGTGCGACTCGATGACCCTGATCTCGCGCCCGCGGTTGTTGACCTCGACCTTCCGGTAGCCGGACTTGCCGTGAAGGATGTCCTCGTAGTACTTCTCGACGCCGAGTTTCCCGATGTCCTGCGTGGCGGCATAGTTCTCGGTCTTGCCCTCAGCGTCGAGCTTCTCCTGGTCCTTGGTGTTGATCCTCGCGACATAGCCGACGACGTGCGTGAGGAGATCTCCCATCGGGTAGTAGCGCTTGAGCTTCGGCACCACGGAGAACTCGGGGTAGCGGAAGCGGTTTACGGCAAAGACCGCCATCTGCTTCTCGGTGAGCTTGTCGGTAACCGGGATCTGCTGGAAGGCGCGGCCCTGGCGGATCTGATCCATGAAGACCTTCTTGTCGTTCTCGTCGAGCCCGAGGTGCAGCAGCTCATTGACCTCGTCGTAGGCCTTCTTTATGTCATCGGACTTTGAGGGCGTCACGACGAGTGCGTTGACCTGCCTGTTCTCGGCGAGGAGGACGCCGTTCCTGTCATAGATTAGCCCGCGGTCCGGGGCGATTGGGACAATCTTGATTCTGTTGTTGTCTGACTTGGTCTCGTAGGTGGAGTATTCCTGGATCTGAAGGCGGTATTCCCTGACAAAGAGCACGCAGGTGAGGCACATGATCACGAACATGGAGAAGCACAGCCGGCCGAAGACGGTGTTGCCCTCATCGTCTGACTTGTCCTTCACCCTGTAGCGTTCTGCAGGCGTCTCCTTGCGGAATAGGGAAAACGGGAAGATCATCGGCTACTCCCGGTGATAGGGGAGACCGGCGCTCAGGGACCAGGCGCGGTAAAGGCTCTCGGCCACGAGCACCCTCACGAGCGGGTGGGGGAAGGTCAGGGGAGAGAGCGACCAGCTCTCGCTCGCCGCGGCCTTGCACTCCTCGGAGAGCCCCTCCGGGCCGCCGACGAGCAGGGCAATGTCCTGTCCTGAGGCCATCCATCTCTCGAGAGTTTTGCTGAGCTCAGGCGTAGTCCAGCGCTTCCCTGGGATGTCGAGCGTTACGATTCTCGCTCCGTGGGGGACCGCGGCGAGCATCTCCTCGCCCTCCTTCTCGGTAATCCTCGCAATGTCGGCGTTCTTGCCGCGCTTTCCCGCGGGGATTTCCTTCAGGATGAGCGAGCAGTCCCTGGGGAAGCGCTTGCAGTATTCATTGAATCCCTCGCTGACCCAGTCCGGCATTTTTGTACCGACTGCTATGAGATATATCTTCATAAGTGATGACCGCTCGTCTCCCATCCGTGACGCGGAATTTTAACATTTTGCACTGCCGGAGGCGCGTAAGCTCCACACTTGCGTATAGGGACAGCAGGCGGCCTTCAGGGCGCGTGCCGCCTTAGGCATGGTCCTGGGAGACTTTTCCTCATGCATCTGCGGCGGGGGTATTTTGGCCCAAAACACCGGCTGATAAATGGAGCAGTGCCGCAGTTTTGCAAGATGATGGGAGCAGGGCGGTACCGGGCAGTGCTGCAGTTCAATGTTATGACCAATAGTCATGGTTCCTGTCTGGTTTCTTGCACCTCCCTGCATTGCCGGAATGACTCCGGAGATTTGCCTGGCGATGGCTGCCGTTCCATCTTTAGAGGCTATTGCGTCTTCCGCAGTGGAGCACACATTCTGCAGGCTGCCCTGATTTTGGCGTTTTGGGGGCGGGTTCTCTTTTTTTTTTTTTTTTTTTTTTTTTGACTTTATTGGAGACTTATGCGTGGCACAAAATGGTGTCTTATGTTGCCTATCGAAAATTCAAGGAAATACTATGTCACTGATGAAATGCCCAGAGTGCGGCAGGGAGATATCAGACAAGGCGGACAAATGCCCTCACTGCGGTGCTCCTAATCCGAATTATGATCCTGATACGCCAAAGCCAGCTGAGCTTTACACTCCATGCTCAAAGCATCCTGACAAAAAGTCAGTTCTCAGGTGTTCTGCCTGTGGCAAGGAAATGTGCTCTGCGTGCGGAACAAATTCCAAGACGTTTGAGGGCGGCGAAGTGTTATGCCCGGAATGCTACCTTGAATTCCTCAAAAAAATGAACCATGACTCGAAAAAAAAGATCATTTACAGCTATATAGCCCTTGCGCTTGCTGCACCGTTTATTGTCATTGCCATATTTTTTCTTATTGCATTCATAAACCAAGATGAGGCAGGAACAGGGGTCGTGTTTTTTTGGTTCTTTATGGTAATTAGTTCATTTTTTTTCTCGTATAACAGCTCAAGGAAAGAAGAAAATGCATCAGGGAAAGAAGAAAATGAACAAGTAAAAGAAAAAACAGAAGAAGATATCATTTATAACGCAGTAAAGAGGGCAGTTGATCCAGTCGGTTATGCCGCCGAAGCTATAGGCCGCGATTTAGGCGACCTTGCAGGCAAAACTGCAGGGTACGGATGCTGGTACGGATGCGTTTTGCCAATTGTTGCTATTATCAGAGGTCCGTTCTTTACTGTGTGGGGAGTATATGACAGAATAAAAACCATAAAGCAGCGTAAGAACAACATCAAGTCTTCACTTCCTGAGATAGAAGAGTATGAGCGTATCGTAGCAGAACGTGCCAGAGCTGATTAGCGTCGTAAACCAGAAGCTTTCCAAAAAGGCTGACTGACCTGTCTGATGCCTGGTGCTCAGCAGTGCTGAGTGAATACCTTCCTCCAGAAAAGCAACGGCCGGATAAAGCGACTGCTTTGCCGGCCTTTCGGCTTTTTGGGCTTCAGGTTCAGGCAGGATACTCCGCAAAAGCCTGCAGTTCATTGATCAAGAATAAGCATCCGGCATGAGCTGGCCTCTGCCATCATTTCTGCATCAGTGAATACTGCGATCCTTGTGTTCGCGGCCCGTGCAGGTTGTTATGGCTGTGAGTCTGCAGTCAGCACACCGGATGATTAGGAGCCGGCTGATGGATCTTGGCCGTAGGCATTCCTGCCGCTCCTGCCTGGCAGGCACCCCAGTATTAGGCAGATGATCTGGAAAGCCATCGGAATGAATGAGAGCAGAAACAGGATGGCAGTCAGCCAGCCCGGCAAATTCAGATCATGGAGGCGCCTTGTCCAGAGTGAAAGGTGCGCAGTGACCAGAGCCGCAATCATGGCAAGGGCGAGAACAGATGCGCTGACAGACCTGATATTGCCCTGGTCGTCTGTGCAGAGATAAATTGTGTAGGCCGGCGCCATGAAAAGCAGTGTCAGCATGATGAGCCTTATCCAGTAGCTCTTCCTTGAAAGCCTTCCCCTGAAGCTGAACCAGCCTCTGGGTGACAGTAGTGAGAAGTAACTGAACTTTTCCGCGGCAGGCCTGTCCGGAGATGCATTCAGGTCATCGAAGAGGTCTGAGGCGCGGCAGCCGCATTTCGGGCAGTACTCGCAGCCGTCAGGCACCAGGTAACCGCAATTCCTGCAGAACATTTCCCACTCCTTAAAAACAGCCAGTCAGAAACCTTTATATAAGCAATGCAATATTACCAGCAGCCAGAGCGGATAATTTTGAGCGGCTGCTGATTATTTAAATTGACAGGAAATGATTTGTCAGATGATGGAGTATTCAACCTTACACTGCATGGTACATTGTTATATTATGCAGTAAATCAATCAATGAACAGGGCTTGCAAATGACAGAAAGCCAAAACGTAGAGTACAAAGAGTCATGGCGAGATGAGTATCTCAAGTGGGTATGCGGTTTTGCCAATGCTCATGGTGGCACGATCTATATAGGGGTTGACGATAAGGGGCAGGTCGTTGGAGTGGAGAACAGCAAGAGACTGCTCGAGGACATACCGAACAAAATCCAGAACAGCCTTGGGATTGTTGCTGATGTCAATAAACTGGTGAAAGACGGTCGGGATTATATCGAAATCAGGGTATCACCGAGTTCTTTCCCTATCAGCTACCACGGCGAATACCATTACCGAAGCGGAGCAACAAAACAGCAGTTAACCGGAATAGCACTGTCTCAGTTCATCATGAGAAAAACCGGGTTCAGATGGGAAGATGTAACTGTCGATGGCATTTCCGCTGATGATTTGGACAACGATAGTTTTAGGATATTCCGCAGGGAAGCTCTGCGCAGAGACAGAATGAGCCAGGAAGATCTGAATCTTACAAACAAAGAGCTCTTGGACAAGCTGCACCTGACGAGAGACGGCAAGCTGAAACGTTCAGCCATTCTCCTGTTTTATCACGATCCATCGGTTATTCAAAATGGCTGCCGCGTGCAGATAGGCAAATTCGGAGAAGGGGCTGACCTTCAATACCAGGACGTGCTGGAAGGCTCTCTGATTGATACAGCTGACAAGGTCATCGATCTTATATACCTTAAGTATCTGAAAGCAAAAATTACATACAGCCATGACAGGCGGGTAGAACTTTATCCGTATGCCAGAAATGCAATAAGGGAAACAGTGTACAACGCTATTGCCCATAACTGTTATATGTTCGGCACACCTATTCAGATCAGAATTGAGAATGAAGCCATAATCATCAGCAACCGGTGTGTGCTACCAGAAGGGTGGACCGTAAATACATTCATGGAGCCGCATGATTCTGTTCCCTACAACCCTGATATTGCCAATGTATTCTACCGCGCAGGATATATTGAGCAGTGGGGAAGGGGAATACAGAAAATTTGTGAATCCTGTGATGCGGTTGGAGCCGAAAGGCCCGTATACGAAATGATTGGTACCAGTCTCCGAGTCCATTTTAAGGCTTTGGAAAGCGCCTTGTTTGATCAGGATTTAACCAATAACAATGGCGGACTAAAAGTCAAAAATGGCGGACTAGATGGCGGACTAAAAGTCAAGAATGGCGGACTAGATGGCGGACTAAAAGTCAAAAATGGCGGACTAGATGGCGGACTAAAAGTCAAGAATGGCGGACTAGCAGTCAGGATTCTAAATTCGTTAAAAATCAACAAATATATTACCTTACAGCAAATTTCAGAATCATTGAAAGTCTCAAAAAGGGCTGTTGAGCGAGAGATCAGAAAATTGCAGAACGAAGGAGTTGTCTCGAGGGAAGGCGGCACACGCTGGGGATACTGGCAGATCAATAACGAATAATTAATCTTTACCTGCGTTCTACTTGTTTTGAATATCGCAGACTGGCACATAGGACAGCGCATCTTATGCCAAGCAGGTCGAAAGCCTGGGCACGCTATGCAGTGTCACGGGCTTTTCAGATTAGGCCTTCATGTTTATGGCGTCGGTGCCGTCCTTTCTCTTCCAGTGCTCCGGGAACTTGCCCTGCAGGAGGTAGGAGTAGGAGAGGATCTCCGCGATGATGACGAAGAGCTCCTTCGGAATGCTCTGGCCTTCCTTAAGGCTCTCGAGCTGGCTGAGGAGCACGGGGTCCTCGTGCACGTAGAGCCCGCACTCCTTTGCCATGCTGACAATCTGCGAGGCGTACTCTCCCTGTCCCTTTGAGGATACAGTGGGCGATCCGGTGCCGCTGTAGCTGAGTGCCACTGCCTTGAGGTTTTCCATTTCCCTGTTCATGCGTCCTCCTCAGACTTCAATGGAGAGTGAGCCGTCATCTGCTGCGCTGAGGCTCTGCGCGGTTTCCTGCAGCGTGTCCTTCGGGTGCCTTATGGTTCCGCTCACCGTCTGGAAGTCGCCTGTCCTAAGCCCGAGATCGTCAAGCCTCGTCTTGAGGAGACCCAGCGTCTGGCTGACCTTCGTGTAGGAGTTCCGGTTGTCGGTAACTGCAGTTACCGAGACCTCGGGCATTGAGACATGGGCCTTGATCTGCACTGGGCCCAGATCCTTTATCTCGAAGTAGAAGTTCAGATCGAATCCCGGCTTCCCGTTCTCGTCATGGGTATATCCGCAGGAGACTGCGTTCTCCCTCTGGTTCTTCTCGGGCGTCGGGAGCGGGAAGTAGAGCGGCAGTCCGCCGTTTTCCTGATTGACCGAGCCTGCCTGCTGGAACCTGTCAGCCTGCGAGAGAACCGAGTCAAGCATCTTCGAGGGCCAGGCGTCATTGTCACCTATGCCGAGATCCTGCACCATGTCGCGGAACCTGATGCAGTGCCTGCCGATTTTCGGCTCGGTTCCGAGCTGGCGCATCCTTATGGTAAGAAGGAGTATTGCCCACTGCTGGAACGCGGTGCCCTGCGGTGCAGACGATGAGAGCGGGTTCTGCGTGAAGCTGAGCCACTGCATGACTGCCGGCATCGAGTCGAGCGGGGCGGTGAGCTCGCGGTTCAGAACCTGCGCGGCGGTTTTCACAGCCTTGGGGAGGCTGCCAGCCGCTGAGCCGGTGTCCTGCAGCAGGGCTCCGATCTCGTCAGCGTTGAATATGTGCCTCGCGGAGTCGATGAAGGGGTTTCCGGACTGCGCGAGCATGGCATCGGCAGGCTTCTGCCCGTTGATCTCAGCGTTCTGTATGAACTTCTGCACGGAGAGAGGAACCTTCTGCTCAGCCGCGGCAGCCTCAGCCCTGGCCTTCTCGGCGCGCGCGGCCTCAGCGCCTGCTGGCGCCTTCTCGGCAGAACTGCGCTTTCCGGTGAAGAACGCGGTGATCTTCTGGAAAAGCGACATCTTTTCCTTCTTGGCGCTCTCTGCCTGCCCGTCGTCAGAGGGCACGGTGCTTCCAGTGTCCCTGGCCTCAGCGCCTGCCGTTCCTCTGTCCCCGGAAGCGGCTGTCGCCCTGTCTGCCCCGGCCTTCGGCTCTGCCTGTGCCTGGGCACGGCTCTCAGCAGCCGCAGCCCTGCCTGAGTCCTTGACCGGTGCCTTCTCTATGGCCTCGGCAGGAATTTCCTTTCCTGAGGCAGGAGCGGCTTTGCCGCGCAGAGTGGCAGCTTCCTCAGCTGACGAGGTGTCTGCTGTCCTCTGGCTTTCGGGAGCGGGAGTGTCAGGAGCCTTTCCGGCAGGCGCCTGCGCTGCTGACTCTCCCTTTACTGAGCTCTGCGGCGCCTTTGCCTCAGCGGTCTCGGAGTCTGGGAGAGCTGCGGCATTTCCTGCAGTGCTGCCTGCTGCTTTGGCATCAGAGTGTGCCTGGAATTTTGCCAGGAAATCTCTGAAGCCTTCTGCAGCTCCTGCAGTGAAACTCTCTGCGGCAGGCGCTCTTCCGTAAGCGGATGACGCGGTGCTCTCCCCGGCATTCTCAGCATCAGGCGCCGCGTAGGGCCTCGGTGCAACTCCGTATCTTGCCGAGAGCGCGGATCTTCTTGCGGAGTACTGGTCTCCTGCAGGGCTGGGCTGCGTACCCTGGAATTCATCTGCGCTTTCCGAAGCAGTGTCTTCGCGCGGAGCGGGTGATCCCCTTCCTCCGGTGAACCTGCCCTGGTATTTCTCGAAGAGCGTCTTCGGCGCCTCGTCCTTTGCCCTTTGGGCAGTGTCTTCGCCATCTGCTCCGGCTGCCGGCGCATTTTTCTCAGCAGGAGCGGCACTTTCTCTCTCCTTAGGCGCGGCTGACTGCCTCTGCGCCTCGCTGCGTGGAGCCTCCTCCGCTGTGGGCGCCTTTGACTCGGGGGCATCGCTTCCTGCGGTGACAGGCTTTGCTGCGTGCTTCGCGGCTTCACCGGAAGTCTCTGCTGCCTTTGCGGCAGTCTTCTCAGTGCCGTGGCCTTCGGGCGCCTGAGCGGGCTTTTCTGCCCTTGAGCTTTCAGGTGCCGGCGCGGGCTCCCTGTCCGGGCTCCTTCCTGCCATGCTGCGCTGCAGCGATTCCCTCAGGGCCTTCTCGGCGGCGCGCTCAGCGTCATCAGCCGGGATTTCCCGGTGCTGCTGGCTGAGAGGTGCCTTATCTGCATCATCGCTATCTGAAGGGACTGCAGTCCTGGCAGCTGCAGTCTTCTGTGCGGCTTCCTCGGGTTTCCTTTCAGAAGTGCTGTTTCTGGGAGACTGCTGCAGTGCGGCATTTTCATCACCGGCCTGGCTTTTCGCTGCGCGGGCGTCAGCCTCTTTCGAAGGCGCGTTTTCCTCTGCCGCGGGAGCTTTCTGCCTTGCGGATTCGTCCTCTGCTCTCTTGGGCCTCGCCTCAGCCTCTCTCAGAGTCCTGCTGCGGGCAGCCTCGGTTTCTGCATCCTTTGCATCGGATGCTTTCGGCCTGTTTTCTGCTGCCGGTTCCTCTGCAGGCAGATCCTTTGCGGTGTTTGCCTGCTCTGCGGCAGGGAGGCGACCGCCGTTTCTCATGATTTCAGCGCGGATTGCGCGGTCGGCGAGCTTCACCAGGGTATCTGCGCTTTCATCGGCATTCTCGGGCGCTGCCTTTTCCATGACCCTGCTGACGGCCTTTCGGAGGGACTCTGCCGAGCCGCCCTTGTTCTCAAGGATAAGCTTATTGATGTAGCGGAGGTTCTCGAGCTCCAGGTCCTCGCTCTCCGCTGGATCCTCGGGCTTCACCGCCTCTCCCTGCGGAGGCGGGATGAGCTTTGACTCCAGTGCGATCCTCGCGGCCTTCTTCAGGATCACCTCAACCTTGGAGAGAATGTTCTCGGTCTCGGGCGGAAGCTCGATGCGGGCCGCGGAGACTCCCTTCCTCATGATGTCGCTCAGTGAGTAGACCGGGCGCTGCGGGGCATCAGCGCTTCCCTGAGCATCCCGGGACGCGGTTTTGCTGCCGCTCCCGCTGTTAATCGCGTCGAGGGCGGCGCGGAGCCTTGACTCACTGTCGGCCTGCGACGCGGCTGATCCGCCGTAGGGCTGGTATCCGCGGGGAGCGCTTTCCCTGACGGGGCGCTCCAGGGATGCCGAGGTCTCGGCGTCGGCGTTTTCGTAGATGAACTTCGCCGCCTCGCCTAGGAGCTTCGAGAGCTCGGCCTTTGCCCTTGGATCCGATATGCCCTCGGGCGCTATGCCGCATTTCTCCATGATGGAGAGTATGCCGGAGCTCACCTCCTCAGGCTTCAGCTGCAGCGCGGCAGCCTCGTCCATGAAGGCAAGGACGTTCTGTCCGATGAAGGAGTTCTCACCTAGGTCACGGGGGAGGGCGGCAAGCTTTCCCGCGATCTCCAGCTGGATGTTCTCCGGAGGCGTGCGGCTGAGCCCGGCCCTCTGCAGCGATGCGCTCATTGAGCTGCCGAGCTCCGGGTATTTGCCGACGAGCCTGGTGAGAAGGGAGCGGAGCTGCCTTCCGTTCTCCGAGGGCTCCTCGAGGGATTCGGTATTGCCGCCTGCCTGGATGAACTCCCCGAGGGCCCTCATAAGCTTCTGCTGCCTGAGGGTGAGGGCGTCAGGGACGCGTCCCTGAGCTCCTGCGAGGGCTGAGAGCAGCCTGGTGCCTGAGGAAACCCTTCTTGGATCGCTTCTCTCAACGATATCCTGCATCTGCGGCGTCTCTGCGGCAGGCTGTGCCGTGACGCCCCTGAGATTGTCCGTTCCGAAATTCTGAATTTCCTGCATCGTGCCGCTCCAGTATAGATCCCTAAATTTTAGCCTAAAACCGTGCTTTCATGTCCTCCCGGGCATGGCTGCAGACAGTTCGCGGCGGCTCTGCTGATTTTAGCGGCAGGATGATGCGAGATCTGTGCGCATGGCTCTAAATGCTGAAAAATGGGCCGGTATCGGAGTGCAGCTGACTCATAGTGCGCATCCGGGGCAGCGCGGTAATTCCGGGATCGTGGCAGAGGCTGATAAGCTCCTAAGAGACTCATGCGGTGAGCCATGGTATTCTCTCTGCCGGAGCAGAAAACTTGCTGCCCCTGATGTCTGACTCTCTATAAAAGCAGGAAGTGCCATGGCCGGTCGCCCTAAGGATCCTGATACTGATTTCAGAGTAAAGCTGCATGTCCACAGATCCTACCGCTATGCGGCAACGCAGCCGTATGAGCCTGATCCCGAAAGCAACGGGAAGATGAGGCGGCGCTACGTCTTCTGGGGCTCCGTAACGGAAGATCTCCGCTTCATCCCGAATGAGCGCTTCCTGAGCTCAAGTCCTGAGGAGCGCTCGAAGCTGATATTCCCGAAGGAGTGGGACATGTCGGAGGCCGCGGGCGCTCTCTCTCAGGAACGAAGCGGCGACGGATGGACATCAGATGGCTGGCGTCCGGAAGACGCCTTTGCCGCAATTTCCGGGACAGTGCCATCTTCAGAGCAGACAGGGAACAGGCTCTGCGGGGCTACCTGGCTCCTCTGGGAGATTGCGCGGAAGAACGGTCTTCTTCATGATCTGAGGCTGGTTTTCCCTGAACAGGGAGATAGGCTGCGGAGGGGCATAATGACCGTTTCGATGCATCAGCTGCTCGCGCCCAGAAACTGCAGCATTGAGTCCTGGCAGCGCTTCACCAGAGCGCCATCTGCCAGTCCTGTAACCCGGTCTGACGCTGAGGACCTGTTGAGGCTCGTCACCGGGGAGAAGCTCGGGCACCTTTTCAGCCTGAGAACCGAAAGGCAGAAAACACCCCTGATCGCATGCATTAACGAGGTTCCGGCACCTGAGCCGGCCGGTATTTTCCACATGAGCTCAGGCGAGGGCTCAGCGTTACTCGCCGTCCTTTACTCACATGACGGCACGGAGCCGGTCTGCTGCAGGTTATTTTCCCGCGGCGAGAGCCTCGATCAGATGATGGAGAAAATCAGGGCTCAGCTTGCCGTTGAATTCTGCTGTGCCCCGGATGTGATCCTGGTCTGCGGCACGGAGAACATGGAGAGAATCAGGGAAATGACGCGCTCCGGCATGAGGCTTATCGCGAGGTGCAGTGCGTCGGAGAGTGCGGTTTCAGACTCTCTCAGGAAAATCAGGTACGGAAGCGCCGGGCTGCCCGCTGACATGGAACACCACCCGGGCGATGATGTCTGGTGCGCGCAGTTCAGGCGTGGTGCGGAGGAATGCGGGACTCCAGGGCATGAAGGCGGAGAGATGGAGAGGATCAGCCTGTACCTTGACATGCATGAAAGGCTCAGTGTGCTCACGAAAATGCACGCAGAAATGCAGAAGGTAAAGGAAATGACGGAGGCGCCAGGCAGCAGGATGCCGAGTGATGAGGAGCTTCACCGTCTCAGCGGGAGCCTCCGCTGGCACAGCCTTGAAAGGGATGATGGCGGCGTTCTTCACTTTAAGCCCCGGCAGGATGAGATGGAAATGACCATGCTCCGCGCCGGCTTTTACTCTCTTGTCTCATCCGGAGTAGACGCTGATGCTGAGTGCATGCTTGATCTCTATGCATTAAGGTATGGCCAGGAGCAGTATCTGGAGAGCCTCGGGTGCCATGGCGGAGCGCTTCTCAGCGGAACTAGAGCGGACTGCAGGGCGGAAGGCCGCCTCCTCATCAGCTTCATCAGCATGATGCTCCATGCCGCTGTCCGGAAAGTCTGGCGCTCCGGGCTGAGGGAGAAAGGATATGAGTCACCAGAGGCTGTAATTGCTGAAATGACTACGATCCGCTGTATCGAAGACCCGGCCGGCTCAGGGCGCATCACGGCCTTTACGGACGCCCAAAAGGAAATCTGCGCGGCGTTTGGGCTGATTCCGCCCGCGGATGCACGGCCGGGGCAGGATGAGGCTGCATGCTCAGGGAAAAAGACCAGGCGCGGACCCGGAAGGCCGAAGGGATCGGTCAACAGGCCGAGACAGGGCAGCGCGGAATAAAGTTTCTGATGCAGATGAGACGATTTTTAATGTCACTGGAAATTCGTCAGTTGCAACTGCCGAATTGGTTCCCGTAGTATCACAGCCGCTAGAATGTCTAGGTAATGCGGAAAATCGCAGGAAGCAGAATGTTTTGGAAAAAGGATGAGTTAAGGCCGCTTAGAGAACTTAACAGACCAAAGCATGACAGTTGATGTTAAGGCTATCATAAACCGCCAAGACGATTTTTTATGACTTCAGAAATTCGGCAGTCGCAACTGCCGAATTTGTTCAAATGTTTAGGCTTATTCGAAAATTACTTTAAGCTTGTTTTGAGACTGACTTTTTAGGGTAAAACATATTCTTTATTTATAAATGACCTGTTATGACATGCTAAACCAATTAAAATTTGCGTAATATTTTTGCGACAGGTATTATTCGATTCATGCCTGATATGAAAATATTGTGCAGTTTGAAGTTCGTAACGCGGCTGAGTCTTGACCGAGCCATGAATGCATCGCGTAAATATGGGTAAATATATATGAATATCACAGGATCATCGCAAAAATATAATCAATCGGTAGAAATCATTAAGGATCTTATCCTGGAAAGTCAGTACAATGCAGTAACAAAAGTTAATGCTGAGCAACTGGCACTTTATTATCGTATCGGTTGTTATGTGTCAGTCAATTCTCGAACAGGGTTTTGGGGACAAGGTGCTATCGAATATATAAGCACCAGACTTCAGAAAGAAATGCCCGGACTGCGCGGTTTTTCTGAAAGAAATATCAAATATATGAGATCTTTTTATGAGGCCTGGTGTAATTCGGCAGTTGCAACTGCCGAATTACAGGATAAATTCGATTCATCAGCTGCAACTGACGAATTGGATATACCACAGGCTGACATGCTGATTCATCAATCATTGCTGACAACTTTCTCCAGCAGTGAACTGCAGAATTTCCTTTTAGTGCCTTTTACTCAGCATTACACAATTCTGTCGAAGGTGAAGGAACTTAATGAAAGGCTGTTCTATATTCACCTCTGCGCCAATGAGCATCTTACTGTGAAGGCTCTTGTCAAGGCTATTGAGGCTGACGAATTTCATCACCAGCATCAGATGCCCAGCAATTTTTCCAGCACCATTAAAAAAGCTGATCTGTACAAGAAGGCCATTCTGGCCTTTAAGGATGAATATCAACTGGATTTTATCAATACTGAGGAGCTAGGAATCCGTGATATTGAAGATGTTGACGAGAGAGTGGTTGAGAACGCGATTGTTCATAATATCAAGAACTTTATCATGACACTTGGCAATGGTTTCTCTTTTATCGGAAATCAGTACCATATCAATGTGCTCGGTCATGATCATTTCATAGATTTGCTGTTTTTTAACAGGTATCTGTCATGCCTTGTAGCAGTCGAGCTTAAAAACGGTCCGTTCAAGCCTTCATATTTCGGACAGCTGAATACTTACTTGCGTGTGCTTGATGATTGTGTACGCCAGCCGCATGAGAATCAATCAATCGGAATTATTCTCTGCCGGGATGCAGACAAAAACTATGTTGAGTACGTTGCTCAGGACTATGAGAAACCTATGGGAGTTGCTGTTTACAGAACTTCTAACGAGCTGCCGGAGCGCCTGCGGCAGGTTCTGCCCGATATTGACGAATTGAAGAAGCTGCTTGATTCATGAAAACAGCATGATTTTGATTTTCCTCTGATTAAGCAGTCGTCAGGCGTGGAAGAAAATATATAAACGGTTCAGCCTTAGAGGGACATGATTTTCCCGCGTGGTAAAATACGGCAGTATTTTTACACTGATTCCGGTGTCACATGAACAGAATTCGTTTTCTCAGCGGCGCTGCGCTGGCCTTTTCCATTTCTACCCTGATGCTCCCGGCATCCGCCGTGGCCCAGGTATGGCAGTTTCCTGCCCCTGCGCCGATGCAGAGGCCGAACGGCGCACTTGAGAACCCGCCTGCCGAGCGCGTGCTCCCTGGCGGCTCCTCTGACCCTTATGAGCCGGTGAACCGTGTTACCTGGAAGCTCGACTATGACTACCTTGACCATTATGCGCTGAGGCCCTTCGTCCACGGCTACGTGGCCGTCGTTCCGGGACCGGTCAGAACCGGCATCAGCAACTTTACCAAAAACCTTGGTGAGGTTACGAGCTTCATCGACAACATCTGCATAGGCGAGCTCGGAAGCGCCGGCATCAACCTCGGGCGCTTTGTCACCAACTCCACGATAGGCCTCGCGGGGCTCATTGACGTCGCCTCCTATGCCGGAGTGCCCAAGAAGGAGATGGACTTCGACACCGTCCTCGGCAAGTGGGGCGTCTCCGCAGGCCCCTATGTCGTCATCCCCGGCATGGGCATGACCACCTACCGCGGCGCCTGCGGCACGGTTGTCGACAACCTGGTGCCGGCCGCGGTCTTCAACTGGTGGCAGTACCTCGCCTACGGCGGCCTGAAGCTTCTTGACGCCAGGGTCGCGCTCATCCCCTACGAGAAGAACCTTGACGGCACAATGGACACCTACATTGCCGCGAGGGACTTCTACCTCCAGTACAAGGAAGGAAAGGTCCAGAAGGACGGCACCATCATCAGCCGCCCGGATCTGAAGAAGGCCTCGGAAGAGTCGATGAAGAAGGCTGACGAGGCCGCCGAGGAGTACCTCGACGAGATCGACCAGTAGATTTTAAGAATGCCGCGCGGCAGCCATCTGCCGCACGCTCAGACGGAGCAGTACCGATGTCCCAGGAACTTCAGGAACTCAGAAACAAGATTGATGACGCAGATAAGAGGCTGGTCTCGCTCATTGCCGAGCGCCTCAGCCTGGTGGCGCGCGTCGGCCGGGTAAAGAGCCGCGACGGCGTTCCCGTCTACGATCCGGCACGCGAGGCGTCCATGCTCGCGAAGAGGAGGGCCGAGGCCGAGGATGCCGGCATTTCCCCGGACGTGATTGAGGATGTCCTCCGCAGGATCATGCGCGAGTCCTACAACAGCGAGAGCCGCGAGGACTTCAAGTGCGTCAACCCGAAGGCCGGCAGGGTTGTGGTCGTCGGCGGCTTCGGCCAGCTTGGGAGGCTCTTCGTGAAGCTTTTCAAAGCGTCCCATTATGAGGCCGAGGCGCTGAGCCGCCGCAACTGGGACAGGGCAGAGGAGCTCCTTCATGACGCGGGGCTCGTCATCATCTCCGTCCCCATCAACTCGACTCCGGAGGTCATCGGGCAGGTCTCGAAGATGATGCCGGAGAATGCGGTGCTTGCCGACATCACCTCGGTCAAGACCGGCCCGCTCGAGACCATGCTCCGCTGCCACTGCGGGCCTGTCGTCGGGCTCCATCCACTCTTCGGACCTGACGTGCAGAACTTCGCCAAGCAGCTCATTGTCTGCTGCGGCGGCAGGATGCCGGAGAAGTACTCCTGGGTCATCGAGCAGATGAAGATCTGGGGCGCCAACATCTACAACGTCGAGGCAGCGGTGCATGACCGCGCCATGAGCGTAATCCAGGGGCTCCGCCACTTCACGACCTTTGCCTACGGCGTCAACCTCATGAGCGAGCGCTATGACGTCGCGAGGCTCGTGAACCTGAGCTCTCCTGTATACCGCCTTGAGATCATGATTGTGGGCCGCCTGTTCGCGCAGGATCCGGCCCTCTATGCCGAGATTATCATGTCCTCGAAGCAGAACCTTGAGGTCATCAGGCGATATGCGGACGCAGTGCAGAAGTGCCTGAAGCTCATCGAGAAGGGCGACGAGCAGAAGTTCATCGAGCTCTTCCTTGAGACCCGCGAGTACTTCGGCGAATACGCGCAGAAGTTCATGGAGGAGAGCGGGAGGCTCCTTGCCGTCTCCTCCGACAGCGGCAGGCGCGGAGAGGAAGGCGGGGCGAAATAGTCAGCCACGTCAGCCTCTGCCTTGCGTAAACAAAAGAGGGCCCCGCGGCGCTGCCGCAGGGCCCTCTTTTCACCCCGGCTGCTGCCTGGCTAATACCTATTTGCTCCCTGAGCCCTTCTCCAGCGCCTCGGCGACCGCCTGTCGCAGCCTCTGGTTTTCCTGAATGGCAGAGTCCTCAAGATCGTTCTGCTTCCTGAGCCAGGTGTCGGAGAGCTTGATGATGGCCTTCCTCACCTTCTTCCCTCCGTCCTTTGCGATGCAGAGCGGCTTGTGCGCCTCGCCCTGGCGGAAGATGATGAAGTCGCCCTCATGGAGGTCAGCGTAGCCCATCTCCATTTTCCGGTCGAAGAAGGCGATGTCCTCGGTGCTGAGGCGGTTGTCGGTGATGAGCTTCCGGTCAGGGAAGGGAGCGAAGCCGTACCTTTCGGAGCCCTCAAGGACAATCTGGATGTCGAGGAACTTCTCATGGACCTCAGCTGATCTTTCCGTCTCCTTCTGCAGCGGATCCTCGGAGAAGGTTACCGCGCAGTCCCTGCCGTCGAACTCGTAGCGCCCGAGGGGGCGGACACGGTACTCAAGGGATCTCTTTATGATGCTTCTGATGCAGCTCCTGAGAGTCCTGCTCTCATCGAGCTGCTTTATGTTGCCAAGATACATTTCTGTTACTCCACATCTGCCGGGTATGATCCCAGCACCTTGTAATCGAGCGTGAGCTTCCTGATCTCGCCGAGCGCCTCCTGCATGGCGGCGGAGTTGATGTCTGCCATCATGTCAACGTAGAAGAACTCCTCGAAGGGGCGCTCCGGGATCGGGCGCGACTGCAGCTTGATCATGTTGATCCTGCGCTCGGAGAGCGCAAGCAGGACTTTCACCAGCGCTCCCGGGACATTGTCGATAGTGAAGATCATGGTGGTCTTCGCCTGCACTCCTGCGGGAACCCTGACTTCCGAGGGGCCGATCATGAGGAACCTGGTGAAGTTGTTCGGGTTGTTCGCGAGGCTCCTCGCCGCCGCATGGAGGCCGTAGAACCTGCCTCCCCTCTCGCCGCCGAGGGCCGCGGCATGGGGAGATCCGAGCTTCGCGACCTCCTCCATGGCAGCGGCTGTTGACGAGCAGAAATGGTGCCTTGCCTTGGGGAGCCTTGCCGCAAGATAGCGCGAGCACTGCTCGAAGGGCTGGTAGTGGGAGTAGATGTCGGTTATGGTGCTCTCGTCAGCGCCTTCTGTCACCAGAAGCGAGTGGTTGATGGGCACATGCACCTCGCCTGTGATCATCACCTTTCCGGTGCGGAGGAGATCGAGCACGTCATTGATGCTCCCGGAGTTGGAGTTCTCCATCGGGAGGAAGCCGGCTGCGGTGATGCCGCTCTCGACGTTGTCCACAATCTCCCGGAACGATGAGCAGGACACCGGGCTGAACTTCACGGCGCATTTCTCCTCCATCATGACGAGGGCCTCTGAGGAGTAGGTGCCCATCGGCCCGAGGAATGACGCCGGTATCTCGGATTTTCCCTCGGAGGCGCGGCGGAAGAGCGAGTACTGCCTGAGCGAGGCGTCGTTCTCCGCGATGAGCCTGAAGAGGACGCTCACCATGTGCTGGCTGAGGCCGTACTTCTCGGCCGCGCGCCGCCTCTCCTCCTCTGTGCTGCCGGACGAGCCTGACGCGCCGGCATTCATGACGATTTTCTCGCGCTCGCTGAGGAGCCTCAGGATCTCGTCGTCGATTTTCTTTTCCGCATCTGGTGCAGTGTTCTGCTGGGTTTCTTTGTCCATGATAGTGAGTCCGGCATGCTGATGGCGTTATTGTAGCAAATGGGAGTATCTCCTGATCCGCGGCGGGGCATCGTTACCGGGGGCTGACTGTATAATCAGGATATTCATCGGGACTGCGCCGGCACTGGGCCGGGCAGGGGAGGATGGCGATGCTCTATGCCACAAGCGACACTCACTTCAATCACGTCAACATCATAAAGTACTGCGGCAGGCCGTTCACGCCTGACGAGGAGGGCGCGGAGAAATGCAAGGCATTCCTCCTTGAGCGCTACCGTGAGACAGTAGGTGACAGCGACATCGTCATCTTCCTAGGCGATCTCGCCATGGGAGGAGCCATGAGGATCCGCGATGAGATGCCTGCGCTTATCCGTGATCTCCCGGGGCGGAAGATCATGATCCGAGGAAACCATGACGGGCTGGAGCCGGGGTTTTATAAGAAGCTAGGCTTCTCCCTGGTGCTTGACTGGCTCATCCTCGGCGGGATGTTCTTCTGCCACTATCCCCTGGAGCCTGCCGATCCGAGGTTTCCAGAGGGAAAAATCGCGCTTGCCCTCCGCGAGAAGTTCAGGGCGAGCGGGGCAAAAGTTCTCTATCACGGGCATATCCATGACAAGGAGCCTTTCCACGGTGACGGCATCACGAGGATCAACGTCTCTGTTGACTACAGGGCGTGTGACTACCGGCCGGTGAGGGTGCAGGGCGATGAGGCGGAGAAGGAGGCCGGAATGCTCCTTGACCGCGCCATGAGGCTCACGCCTGAGAAAGGAGGGCTTATCAAGGAGGGCAGGCTCTCCTGAGCGCTGAAAAAGGAGCCCTCTTCATTATGCCGAAGAGGGATCCGTAAGAGAATGCGGCTGCTGATGATAATTCAATGCGGCCGAATCAGAATCAGGCTCGTCACTCACCATTCCCTTCTGGCAGGTTTCTCATCACTGAGAGCTGCGTACTTGCTGGCCAGTCCGCAGATGTCAGAGTTGCAAAGCTCAGCTTGAATTTTGGGAGGGGTTCTGAGGCTTCATAACATCCTTGAACTGCTCCTGTTCTGTGTCTGGCTGATTCAGCATCCAGGAGGAACGGCTGTCAAACGGCCCCTATAACACACTTTGTAAAGTCCAGCATTGCACAGACCAGCGGCCAAACAGGTGGATGCAGGATCTATTTTCCAGGTTATGTTCTTTTTTTTGTCAGAACTTGCTGGGGCGAGAATCAGACTGAATGAATCACTTCCATTGATATTTATTCCATATGAGGTAAGTGTGATTACACCATTCTTTATGGAAATCTTTTCTATGTGGTCTGTCGGCATCGTCGCTACTGCTTGCTTAAGATCCCACAAATCGCCACCGCCGTCCTGGTCGTCTGAGCAGGAAGTTGGATTGCCATGCAAGTCTTTGCCTGTAAATCCTCCGATGCTGCTGAAACAAAGATTGACTCCTGCTGCGAGAATACTTGCTACGTATTCAACATTACCCTTCCACTGTGCGCTGGCAGCGGCGAGCTTAGGGTCCTCTGCTTTTTCAGTCTTCTGAACTTTTTGGTGGTTGGAGCTGTCTGAGTCATTGTCGCAGGCAGGAAGCGCGGCTATGCCGCTGGCGGCAATTGCCACTGCAATCAGATTAACGATACTGTGTGTAGTGGGGGGGAATTCTTTCTCATAAGTATTAACCATTAGAAAAAAACACATAAAAACCTTGTTCACGGACTATCTGCCATAAACGTTAACAAATATATTGCTTAGCATCTGTGTGTAAATTGATATTCATCACAAAAAGTAAATTTTTTTTCGACGACATTTCCTGATCGCACCATAAGCCAGGTGGTACAGACGAAAAAAGGCCGCATCCGCGGCCTTTCTCTTATGATGCTCTTTAAGACTCTTAGTGGGCTGAGACATATCCCGGGATAAGGAGGTTGATTCTCTCCTTGTTTCCGAGCTGTCCGGAGTAGTCGTTGCCCCAGCAGGATGCCTTGAAGTCATCGTGGAGCGCGCAGCTGAAGTTGGAGCCCAGGGAAATCTGGCTGACAGCGTCAAGATTCTTCGACTCGCTCTGCTGATCGCCGGTCTTGGTGCGTACCGGGACAATCTCGTTGTGCGTGCCGTTGTCGCCAAGGCGTCCGTAGAAGCTCTCGCCCCAGCAGGCTACGCTCTTCTCTGAGCCGAGCGATACGCAGGCGTGGACATATCCGGAGGAGATGTCGTTGGCGCCCTTGAGGCTGTTGCCGGGCTCGCTGCAGTTGACGATGTCGTCAGAGTCTGAGTCAACTCCGAGGCGGCAGACCGGGGTAGGATACTGCGACGGCTTGAAGTCGTTGTTGCCGAGCTGTCCGTAGTGGTTCTGTCCCCAGCAGAATACGCTGCCGTCCTTCTCGGTGATGGCGCAGGTATGGGACTGACCGGTTGCGAACTTCTTCACGCCCTCGAACGGAGTGTCGGAGCACTTCTTGGAGAAGGCGCCGGGCTTGCAGACAGTGAACGGGATGTCGGTGTTCTCGGTCTCGTTGTTGCCGAGCTGCATGGCGGAGCCGTCACCCCAGCAGTAAGCCTGCTTGTTCGGGCCTGCGACAGCGCAGGTGTAGAAGTTTCCGGCCGCTACGTAGGATACGTCCTTGAGCGGGCTCTGCTCGCAGTCCTTCTTCTGCGATCTGGTGAGGTTGACCTCATCGGTCTCAGGAGAGCAGACGTAGACAGGGGTAGGCGAGGAGACCTCGTCGTTGTTGCCGAGCCTTCCGTTGTCTCCGGAGCCCCAGCAGACGAGCTTCCTCTCCGCGCCGACAATGGCGCAGACGTGGGAGTTTCCCGCGGAGATCTGGACGACATCGGTCAGAGGGTGGTGAATGCAGTCGCCCTTGGAGCCGGGAGCGCAGACGGTAACCGGCCTGTCAGATGAGGAGGTGTCGCCGTTTCCGAGCTGGCCGCTGCTGCCGGTTCCCCAGCAGTAGACCTTGCCGCCGCTCACAGCGCAGGTGAACGCGTAGCCGGCGCTTATGTCAGTGGCGTTATCGAGGGAGACCGTGCCGGGGCCCTCGCCGGGCTGGACCTTTACCGGAATATAGGAGTAGGAGGTGAATACCATGTCATCGGTTCCGGCAAATGACGGGTTGCGGAAGCGACACTTCTTGCCTTTCTCTCCGTCCTCCTTGTCGCAGCGGCGGTCATTGCCGGTGTCGCCGAGCGAGCCCTGCATGTCCGCTCCCCAGCAGTAGGTCAGGCTGTCTGTGCCGAGCGCACAGGTATGGTTGAACCCGGCGCTGATTTTCTTGAAGGTTGCAGGGAAGATCTCCGGGCGCACGCGCTCAGGCTCGCTTGCCGGCCTTTCTGCCAGGTTTACCGCATCGGCGGAAGCTATATTCGCATTGGAGGCAGAGCTATCGTCATCGCCGCATCCCGTAACGGCGGCAGCCATGGCGGCAGAGCAGATTAATATAAGGGCATTTCTTTTGTTCATGCTTCCATCAGTGCCTTAGCCTGCCCGTACGGCCGGCAGGCCCGGACACTGTCCTTTTCTTATTTTAGGTTACCGCATGCCTGATGGCGCAGAGGCGCCGGCCGGATCCGGTACTTTCCGGGAAAACCGGCAACAGCCCGCCGGCTGTGGCCGGCAGGCGGGCGGTTACTTGCTGCAGGGGGGACTCTGCCTCCTGTTCCGTCATGTCCGCGGCTGCTGAGGTACGGCGGCGCTGTGACGGACTCGTCCGGCATGCTACAGCCCGATATTAACACATAAGGTCATTATTACAGCGTCCCGGAACCCGGAAAAGATAGATTCATCACGTATATTTTGATTCAAATCAGTATTTATACGCCATTTGCCTGAAGAAGGCCGCAGCAGGAAAATGTTCAAAAAGTGAGCTGTATCACATTTTGCTCAGGGCCTACGCACGAACCGCATCGTCCGGGCCTGCAATTTTGCAGTACCTGATAATTCCATTGATCGCAAGCTCTGGATCATCCCGCAGTTTCAGCATCAGCCGGCGCATCGAGATCTTCTCGCTT
>JAEEGJ010008342.1_pt1 | contig 28638 bp, 16 predicted proteins | sample 8958761 | NCBI WGS metagenome assembly JAEEGJ01 (sample SAMN16246546, study PRJNA631951) | gut metagenome | biome: gut microbiome; feature: rumen; material: RS-attached | host: Bos | place: Iran: Karaj | collected 2018-10
CACACTTCACATCAACGAGATCAGCCATGGCATCACTGAGTTCCTTCTGCAGATCGATAATTTTCTGAGTACAATCCTCCAGTTTGTAATTCTCGGTGGTGCTCTTAGGCATGTCAGAATAAGTAACACTGCAGTTGTTTACCAGACTTCTGTAATGCTCAATTTCATTCGTCAGATTGCGCACGTGGCGTTCCAGGTTGATGCCTCTCATTAAAAATTCCTTTGCGTTCATTTACACCTCCGCTTTAACCGCATCAATCAATGCGTTCTGAGTTAATTCCTTTTTCGACAATGCCTTAAGCACTCGCTCATCAATGGTTCCCTTGGTTATGATGTGTTGGATCGCCACAGTGCCGGAGGTCTGTCCTTGTCTCCAGAGTCGGGCATTGGTCTGCTGGTAGAGTTCCAAGGACCAGGTAAGACCGAACCACACCAGAGTCGAACCACCGGATTGCAGGTTAAGTCCATGACCGGCAGATGCCGGGTGAATTAAAGCCACCGGGATCTTTCCTGCATTCCAGTCGGAGATGTCTTTCGTGGTTTTAATCTCCCGCACCTCAAAACGCTTTGAGATGCGTTCAAAGTCATGCTTAAACCAGTAAGCAACGAGGAGTGGATTGCCGTTGGCTGATTCGATAATGTCTTCCAGGGCATCAAGCTTTCTGGAATGAAACTCCACGGTGTTTTTGTCATCATCGTAGATGGCACCGTTGGCAAGTTGGCTTAACTTGTTGGTAAGAGCTGCAGCATTCGCCACAGTAATCTCTCCAGCAGACACATCAAGCACCAGCTCTGACTTAAGCCTCTCGTACTGCTTTCGTTCATCGTCTGAAAGCACCACCTCATACTGGGAGCTGATAAGCTCAGGCATCTTCAAGTGGTCGGTGCATTTCATGGAGATGGTGATGTCTGAGATGCGGCGGTAGATTTCGTCTTCAGCGCCTTCTCTCGGACGGTAGGAGAATACCCTCTCGCCGTTACGCTTATCAGGCACAAAGTAATTCTCCCTGTATCTCGTTATGAACTTACCCAGACGTTCTCCCATGTCCAGCAGCTTGAACTCTGACCATAAGTCCATAAGGCCGTTTGATGATGGGGTGCCGGTAAGGCCCACAATGCGCTTAACCTTGGGACGGACTTTCATCAGAGCCCTGAAACGTTTAGCATTGTGGTTCTTGAAGGAGGAAAGCTCATCAATAACCACCATGTCATAGTCAAAGTTGCCGCTTTCAACCAACCAGTCCACATTCTCACGATTGATGATGGTGATGTCTGCCTGTCTTGCCAGTGCTGCTTTTCGCTCAGCTAAAGTTCCGACAGCTACCGCAAAGGTAAGATGGCTTAGGTGCGACCACTTGCTGATTTCCATAGGCCACGCATCTCTGGCTACTCGTAAAGGTCCAATTATCAAGGTTTTATGCACCTCAAAGGAGTCAAACATTAAGTCTGCTATGGCAGTAAGCGAAATGATTGTCTTGCCTAAGCCCATCGATAAGAATACAGCGGTAATCGGTTTTTCCTTGATGTATTCAATGGCATAGTTCTGATAATCATGAGGTTTAAAGTCCATTCAGCACCTCCTCAATCTGTTGGGTTCCATCAATCACATACACCTTAAAGCCTAAGCTCCTCAGTAGCCGGTGTCTTGATACCTGCAGTGGTCTTGGTTTCATGCCAGGTGCTTTAAGCTCTGCAAAGGCAAACACACCACCGGGAAGTAGCACCAGGCGGTCTGGCATTCCTGCGTAACTAGGGGAGACGAATTTAGGTGCAATGCCGCCCTTCGCTTTAACTTTTAGCACCAGTTTCTTTTCAATTTCTGTTTCTTTCATAAGCTAATCCTTGGGAACAACAAGCACAAAAAATCCTATACGCGCGTATATATGCGTTTATGCACGCGCGCATGCACTATTTTTATTAAAAATATCTATTTATTTGTGCTATATAGAAATCTTGTTCTCTTGTTGCCACTTGTACCGTTATGTCCTTAGTTGATTAGGGTTTTAAGAGGAACAGGCAACAACCTGATCTGTTCCTCTTGTACTTGTTCTAGTGAGTTGTTCTACTGTTTTCGACGGTAAATCCGCTGCTTTCCGTAGAGAGGACTTCGAGAAAATTTAGCTGTTCTCTCCCAGTCGCTGAGGCGTGCCATGATTGCGCCAATGGCGTAACTGTCGGCTGATTTGATATCCTCCTTTGGCTTGCCAAAGCACTCACACCATATTTCAATATTGGTTACGGTCTGACGCTGCACAGTGCCTTTCGGGTTGAGAGGTCCTTCCGGCTCCTGAATAAAGTCACGTCGCTGATGTAGCTCCATGCTTTCCCAGTTTGCAGGCAGGAGAAGCTCCAGGTATCTGGTAACCAGGCCTTCACGGTCGTCCTGCTCCATGGCTTCCCGCTGTTCAACCTGAGCGTAGGCTTCCAGATCTCGCGGTAAAAACAGCTCCTCGTCCCGGGCAATGAGACTCACCTCAGCCCAGATCTGGTCTACGAGCTCTTTGGTCATATCCCAGGGTTTAAATTTGCTGTTACCGCTTACCTTCACATTCCAGAATCTGCGGTTACCGGTGATGTCCCGTAAGTAGCCGTTTTCACTGTTGGTGGTCCCGAAAAAGACACACTGCCTTGGATGTGGAGTTACGCGACGTCCGAAGGAGGCCCGGTACTTGTCATCACGACGGGAAACAAAGGCCTTCACCTTATCGAGATCAGCCTTTTTCATGCCGGCAAGCTCTCCGATTTCATGGATCCAGTAGCCTTGCAGCTTTTCGGCTGCGGTCTTATCGTTCATGTCCGAAAGTGCCAGACTGTCAGAAAACCACTCCATACCGAGATTGGCAATAAAGGTTGATTTACCAATACCCTGAGCGCCATTGAAGACCGGAATGTTGTCAAACTTGATCCCGGGAACATACACCCGCATGTAGGCCGCGCATAAGGTTTTGCGGCAGACGGCCCGGATGTAGGCGTTATTTTCAGCACCAAGGTAATCGATAAAAAGCGTATCGACACGTTTGATGCCGTCCCATTCCGGAAGACTCTCGAAATACTGCTTGATGGGGTGGTAGCTGCGGTCATCTGCTACCTTGGTAACTGCTATGTCAAAGTTCCTTTGAGAGAAAGTGCCATAGTGGTCTTCTACGTAGCAGATAAGCTGGGCATCATCAGCATCGCGCCAGAACTTTGCCGGATGGTGCCACGGTACGGTTCCTTTGATTTCCATACCGTCAGCCAGCTTATTGAAGACGATGTCTTTCAGGTTCGGATCGTTCTCTAGAATGAGTCTCAGGTTAAAGGTGGAGTTCTGAAGCTCGGTACTGCGGGGCTTGTATTTAAGCTGCTTTTTCCAGTCCGAATCCGCGCTAAAGTCCTGTTCAGCCTCAGACAGACGTTCATTGGCCGCGAGAAGCTTTACGTCATCAAGCTCCATGGCAAAGCTGCACATAGCCTTGAAGGATTCCTTATCATCAAGGTCTGGGAAGCGATGAATCCTTACGATATCAAAGGCATTGCAGAGCTTAAGGTAAGCAGGATCTTTAGCATGGTGGGAATACACGAACTTCTCATCCTGAATTACCACCCCGGCCATACTGCCGGACTCTATGAAGTGCCAGCGGTTATCATTGGTGGTGGGCTCATAGACGTGAGAGAGAAATGTTTCCAGAGCCTTGGTGACCGGAAAATACACCCGGTTAAAGAGTCCCACCACGCCTTCCTTGGTAAGCGGATCCTGCACCTTCTGATTTGAGATCTGGTTAGCCTTGCTTTCCCGGGATGAGGTAGGAAGCCTTGTGGGATCCTTCCATTCCGGATGAGCATCGAGAATCGTGTCAGGATTGAGCCATTCCTTTTCTGCCTCTTTAAAGATGTATTCGCCGTTACTCGGAGTTGACGGCCAGTACATGAGCTGGTTAGGCTGGTAGGAGCATTCATCGAAAAAGTCTATGCCTAGTTCCTGAGCCAGGAAGCGGGACACCGCCACGAATTCCTCCGGTGTCACGTTACGAGTTAACGGAAACAGCAGTCTGGCTCGCGGATTATCAGGAGTGTGGCTGTGGGTAGAGTAGAGACACGAGGTATAAGGCGTTCTGGTTTCAAAGTTTTGAAGGAGCTCCTTACTGATACGGTCTCCGTCCAGAGTAATCATGGATCGGAGCTCCACGGTTTCAACCTTACGTCTGCCGCCAGCAAGGACACCGGCTACAAAGCCGCCACGGTCCTTGGCTGCGTCTCTTTGTGCCTTAGACATTCTGGCGTATTCTTCGGCTGATTCCGTAGTGTGGGTAGTGGTCCTCAGTCGATTCTTAAGTTCTGTGTATCTGATAGTTTTATTAACCCATGTTTTGGCCTGACGGCAGTTGCCGTAGGCGATTGCCAAATCTCTCATTAAAGTCCTCCTTTTTCACCGAATTCAAACCTTGCCTGTCTGGCTGCTCTGTAAGCCTTTTCTGTGGCTTCTTCATCCATTTGGCTGATGTAGCTATAATCATTTCCAAACAGGTTAAATGTTCCTTTTTCGTCTACCCCGGGGTATGCTCCGAAATTATCGCTGTCGACATTTTCAAAGTTATAAAATTCTGGCCACCACGGTTTACAGTTGCCAGAGGCATCGTTCATGCTGTCAATTAGTTCATCAACGTTAGTACCATCAGGTATATTGCCCACAACTAAGATTCCGCCTCCTTGTTGATGAAATCGATTGATTTTCTCAGCGTCGGCATCATTCATCTGTCCTTTTACCTCTACGTAAATCGAACAATTCTCTGCTTTAAAACCGTGGTTCAAAGTTACTCCGTGCAACCTGAAGTCTGGGAGATATTTGATCCCGTCTCCTAAATCGAAGCCTTCCGGCTCATATTCCCATTTAACGCCACAGGTATCGAAGAACACAGCCCAACGAGCCTCAAGTCTTGAACGGAAACGGTATCCTTTGTATTCTGTTTCAATAGGTTTTAAATTAGTCATCTTTCTTTACCTCATTCATAAAACTGTCAAAATAACGAATCGGCTGTCTGCGTCTCTTGGCCACGTTAATTTCAGCCTTCATCCCAGCGGTAATGGTGTCACCGAATACCCAGAGCTCCTGGCATTTACCAAGCAGGATCGAATCCATAAACATAATTAATTCCCTATCTTCTTCTGTCATGAAAGCAGGAAACATCAGATGTGGAGCCAGCGGTATCTGACCTTGCTCAAGAGCAAACCTGCAATACTGCTTGGCCTTATCTGTGTTTTCAGCTTCATTACCTGCGTATGCACTGCATACATAAACTAAAGGTCTGTATTTCATTTAAATTTCTCCGAAAAAGGGGCTACCCCCATAAGGTAGCCACCGCACATCGTCAGATCTGACGTTTTGAAAGAACTTTTTTTAATTTTTCCATCGCTCTTGAAAGCTTCTTAGAAAGGTTGTTCTCGTTTTCACCTACGGAAGCCGCATAATCCCGAATGGATTTATTCTTAAGATGTACAGCGATAAATGCATCAGCAGTCTTCGGTTTCATATGTTTTCGGATCAGCTGCTGCAGTGCGTCTGAATCAGGTACTTCCTGTTCATGTTCTAGAATAATTGCCGGATCTCCCTCATAAACAAAATCATCGGTATCATCATCCCTAAACTCGAAATGACGCCGTGTTTCCCGGTGGTAAATGTTGTATTCAGGGTTGTTGAAAATAACCTTCCATGCTTTCTGGAGAAGAACCTCACGTTCAGCCATAGGCAGAGCTTCTTTACCTTTCAACGAGATTTCATCCTTAACCTCAGGCTTAAGATTTATATCTTCATCGACGGCAGCATCTACGCAGACCCAGGTGTCTTCAAAATCCTCGGCATTCAAGGTGATTGTCTGATATTTATCTTCATACTGTATATTCAGTTGCATTTGTATCATCCTTATTCCGGAGGGCAAAGGACGACGGAATGCAAAAAAGCCCGTGAAGAAGACATCCACGGGCTTTGGCAGTCCAGAACAGGCGCGACAAAGCAACGCTGGGTGCATCTTCACTACAATCACTGCATATCAGTGAACTTAGTGAGCTTGCATCCCATCGTCCTTTGGCGCCTTACCGGACAACGGTTAAACAATAAAAATTATTCGGAATGTTGAATATTCCTTCTTTAGCTGTCAGAAAAAGCCGAAAAGTAGTAATATGTTTAGTTACGGTCTATTTCATGACAACTGGTAGAACCTTTCTCTCTTCGGTTCTGTGTACATGTTACAAGACACGGGTGATACGTTTTGATACGTTTTGATACGCTTTGATACGCTTGAATTAGCTGTCGACACTAAAGATGATGCAGAGGTATTTAATGGAGTTTAAGGATTTCATAAGAAAATTAGATAAATGCATGAATAATAGTAACGGGGCTACTTTTACTAAAGATGTGTTAGAGCATATGATGACGGATGAAAAAGGACGTCACCAAGAAGCGTTACATGTGTTAAATGAATATTCAGACTCTGCATATCGCTCTGCTTTTTCTAGTGGAAAAATTGGTGGAATAGCAAAAAAATGCATTCCATACCTAGAACCGTTGGTTTTTGAAAAATATATTGAATCGTCGGTATCTGGTGGAACTGTCGAAGATCTTTGTTTGTGTTTTAAGGATGAAATTCCCGATATTAACGAGAAAAACGTATTTAAGGAAATATCGCTATTACTGAAAAAGGTATTAATGGAGGCGGCGTCTCGACAAAGAAAGGAAAGAGCGACACCAGACGTTGACGTGATTAATCGCTATTATAAAAAAATCCTAAAAAATTCTTTAGTTAAAACGTTTCTCCAGCCTAATGTTCCAAGCAAACTTTCCGATATATACGTGCGTAGTTATATAGAGTTTGATTCCAAGCAAATTGACCCGGTAAACGTTGATGTATTGGAGAAACTTAATAAGCATATAATTATTCAGGGAACAGCCGGATTAGGAAAGACAATGCTGATGAAACATCTATTGTTATCAGCCATAAATGAAACATCTAGCAAGAAAAAGATTCCCGTAATGATAAATAAGCTTAACAACTATAAAGGGGAAAATATACTTGAATACGTCTTGCAGTCTTTTCGAAGAATTGTGGATGACATAAGTTTAGACAACATCAACAATTGGTTAAATGATAAAAAGTTACTTCTTCTCATAGACGGTATAGATGAAATAAAACCTGATTACACATTAAAGTTTAATGAGGAATTAGAATCTTTTTCAGAAAAGTATGATGATACAACAATAATAATGACATCTCGGCCTATAGAGGATTTTCTCCACTTTTCGTCCTTTATTCGAGCTGACTTATGCCCCTTGAATAAAGAACAAGCTATAGAACTTATTAAAAGGCAGACTTGGAATAGTAAAGAAAAAGAGCAATTCATTTTAGAACTAGATTCGGATAAATGTTCACTGTATGTAGCACATAGAGAATTTGCCAGTGTTCCTCTTCTTCTTATGGTCATGCTCATGGCATATTCGATAGATAGAGGTGTAATTCATAACTATGTAAGCTTTTATAAGGTTATATACAAAACCTTGACCACAAGACATAACCAGGCGAAAAATGTAAATAAAGAACTTAGTACTGGTCTTTCGTATAATGATTTTGAAAATTACTTTGCCGATTTTTGCAGAATAACTTATTTGGATGGTGTCTACGAGTTTGATCAGATAACTATAGAGAGATATGTAAAAAAACTATTGGGAGAAAACAGAACTTTTACTGCTGATAGCTTTATAACTGATCTCACAAATAATATTGGCCTAATGTATAAAGAAGGCGATTATTTTAGCTTTATTCATCGTTCGATTCAGGAATATTATGCGGCTTTAAGTTTTTCTTTTTTACCAGATAATGATTTTTCTGTTTTACTTGATTTTTATAAAACGCGGAGAGCCATTTTTCAGGATAATTCATTTTATATTCTTTATGAACTTGTACCGGATAAGGTCGAACAACTGATACTTTATCCATTTCTCGAAGGGGTAATGAATGCCAAAAATACACCGTACTATGAATACATTAAAAATATTTATGATTGTATTTGGTGCTGTGATGATATCTTTTTTTATGCGGAGCAAAGTGTATTCGGTTTATGCGTTACTAAAATACTTCATGATAAATACAGTTTTAAAAATTTTGAAGATGATACTCCTTCTGAATTTATCAAGAAGATGATACGCATAGAATTACTAAGAGGACCAAAGTATCCTAGCGACGATAACGATCCATATCATACGATAATGACACCTATAGAAGCAGTTTTAAAATTTCCTTCCTTGTATAAATATTTACGGGGATATATGGAAAGCAAACAGTGTTCTATTTATAAGGAATTTTTGTGTGTATCAGATTTTCTTGAAAAAATTAGAATAAGAAGGAACAGCAATATGATTTTATCGGGCAAATGATTAAGAATTTGGTGGATAAATGGACTTTAAAGATTTTATGATAAAACTTTCCCCGGTATTAAAAGGGACGAAAAACAACGCCTCTTTTACCAAAGAAGTTTTAGAAAACGTGATAACAGAAGAACAAGATTTAAAAGGTGAAGCACAGCTTATCCTAGACGAGTATAAAGATAGCACGTATAAGGCTCTTTATAATAACCCAACTAAAATAAAAGGAGTGGCTAAAAAAATCAGTCAGTATTTAGAGCCTATGGCCTTTGAGAAGTACATTAATAAGTCTTTATCATCAGGCTCTCTACAAAATCTTTGTTCTAGTTTTAAGCAAGATATACCTGATATTGATTTGTGCAACGCAGGTGAAAAGTTATCTGTCTTACTGAATAAAATACTTTTAGAAGCCGCTTCTGAAAGTGTACCGGCTAAAATTAACATTAGCCAAAGCAAAGAGAAGGAGCAGCCTGTAACAAATTTCGGCGAAACGTTAAAAATATATTTAGGAAAAGCCCTCAAAAAATATTCCCGCGAAAAGACGTTACTCGCCCCTGACAGTTATTGTAACCTAATGGATTTTTACGTAAGCAATGACATTAAATTCAAATCAACATTAATCAATAATCCAACTATAGAGAAGTTGTCTACAATATCTAATCATTTAATTATCCAAGGAACTGCAGGATTAGGAAAATCGACGCTGTTAAAGTATCTATTTCTCAGCGCATCAAGTAGTGTTTTAGAATTTGGAGTCGTACCGGTTCTAATTGAAAAGCTTAATCGCTATAGGGGAGAACCTATTCTTGATTATGTTTTAAAAAATATTCAGGAATTTGATGGTGATATTTCTTTAGAAGTTATAGAGAGTGCTTTAAGCAATGGTTCGCTACTGTTGCTTATTGATGGAATAGATGAAATAAAGCACCAATACATAACAGAATTCAATTTGCAGTTAGAATCATATCTGAATAAGTACTATGACACCCCTATCATTATAACCTCTCGCCCAGTAGATGACTTTATGCAGTTTTCATCATTTATCGTTGGTGAAATATGTCCTTTTTCAGTAGAGCAATCAGTGATGTTTGTTGAAAAACAAAACTGGGATACTGTTAAGAAAAAGGATTTTATAGACGATGTTTATCATTATTACTCACACGAATTAGATCCCTTTAGTTATATGGATGCCACTTGGTTAGTAAATTTACATGACAAATACCGACAGTTCATTAGTAACCCTTTACTGCTAATGATATTGCTTATTACCTATACTCCAGGCGAGTTTTTCCCAAAAAACACGATTACGATATATCAAAAAATATATGAAATTTTAGCTAAAAGACACGATTCCACCAAAGGCTTAATTAAGGAATACCGTACCCAACTATCATTTGATGACTTTTATGATTACTTTGCCGAATTCTGTGCACTATCCTATGAAGATCAGGTAGGAGAGTTTACTTATTTGCAGTTAAAATCCTATACAAAACAGATAAAATTTAAAGGGAGGAATATTTCAACCGAAGACTTTGTATCAGATCTTAAGAATAATGTTAGTTTATTAAGAGAGGATGGAGATAGGTATTATTTTATTCATAGGTCTTTTCAAGAATACTTTGCAGCAGTTCACTATTCTTCTCTTCCTGATAAAGATTTTACAAAACTTATTAGTGTTTTTAATCGAGGATTGTCAAACGATGAGACACTATCAATGCTTATCGAAATCGCGCCAAAAAAAGTTAAGCAATTAATTTTTTTGCCGTTTTTGGATCAGGTAATGTCCAAAGACACAACGTGCGAAAGTTTTAAAGAGTATATAAAGCTATCTAGCAATTACATTAAGTTTGATGAAACTAATCGTTTTAGTATTCTAGGATCAGACCTTACAAACGAGCTAGAAAAGCTTATGTTTAGAGAGTTTGACTGTGACGATCTTCCTGGTCTTTTTCAACCTGTTAGCAATGACATATACAACACCGAGTATGACAGTTTATATGCAAAAGCTGAGGCAATATACAATGCATCGGAAGATCCTATATCTGAATCAGAATTAGATTTAATTGAAGGAGAATTGTACTCGGGCGAATACCAAGAGCTAGAATACGAGAGTGTATTCAAAGATATACACCCATCTCCGATAGTAATACCTATAGACTATATTTTTGAACATTTGAATCAGTACACAAATACGTTTAAGTACTTATGCACACCTAGTAAAAGTTATTCAATGAGAGTTTTTATTTACTTAGAACGGTATTATGGTAGGTTAAAAAAAGAATTTTTATTTTGACAAATCACTACTTAACATGAGTCCCAATAGTTAAATCAAAATTCTTGACGTTAGGCTTTGCGTTCCATGTGATCCTACGGGAACTGATGTCTACATGGGAGTTGAGCTTCCTATCAGTGCCGTTCGCCAGCATCCGGAAAAATTCCCGAATGTAAGACGCTGGGTAGAGGCGGATGACTTCTTCATGATGCAGGAATATAACAACGTAAAAGCCTATTATGAAAAGCTGCGGAGAAGGATTCAGGACGAAGAGGATTCGGATGATTTGTTTGATTAAGTGTTGGATAAACGCTAATTTAAAATTTTGAGACTACACAAAGCATGATTAAAAACTATGCAAAAAAAGTAATTTCAATAGATTTGACTTATGGTCCGCGGAATCAAGAGTTCTAGTTGTGTTATGATCAACAGAATTTAAGATTAGACTATGGCATAACAAAGAAAGTATTTTATTAAATAGCATAAATAATAGCATCTAAATATGTAAATAGAGGTATTAGACGGTTGCGTATTAGGCGTTAAACGCAAGTAAAAATAAGTTTACTATTACAACTATTATGTTAATGCTTTTTTTTGGAAAAATTTCCTCAACAGGATTAGATACAATGATTGATAATAGTCAATATAAACTTACATGGCTGCACTTTGAAAATATTCATCCAGACGAAAATGAAAGACGAGAAAGTTTTGAAAATCTGTGTCGTTCCATCTTTATCAGAAAATATTTCGATAAAAAAATAGTTTTACATTCTAACCATAATCATCCTGGTGTTGAAGTTGAACCTATCTATTCGGAAATAGAACAGTGTGTCATTAGTTTTCAGGCAAAATATTTTGTTAATAAAATTGGTTACACCCAAATAGAGGAATCAGTCACTAAAACAATTAAAAAATATTCCAATAATATAAATAAGTTTTTTTTATTTTGCAACAAAGACATAGATACAGAAAGTAAAGCGTATAAGAGGATTAAAAATTTATTAAATAAATCAAATATAAATTTAGAGTTATTTACAGGACAATCAATTTTAGATGAAGCGCTAAATTATAGCACTGTATTAGCTCATTATTTTGGTATTTTTAAAATAGAAAAAGCTTGGTTAAGCAACAATCTTAATTTAGCTATTAAGCTACTTGGAACCAGGTATAATAACAAATTTAATATCAATAGCCGTACGGAAAAGCTATTTTCTTTATTTTTGAGAGATGAATTAGGTATTAATTATATCAATAATATTAAGAACGATATTATCAATTTAATAAATGACGCACATAAAAATTTATCCAAGCAAGATCAAAAATATACTGAACAGTTTATTCAAAAATTAAATCTTATTGAAGATGTAGATACTGAATCAATTGAAGATTCTTTAGGGTGGAATAAAATACTGGAAGACAATTTTCCAAAAGATTTGGAACAATATATTCAAGGATTAAAAGAGGAGAAAGGTAGTTTAATTAAAGATAACGAAAAACAAAAAAGTATTAAATCAATAGCTGAGTTTAACAACAGGATTTACAATTTAACCATAATCAATGTTTTTCAACATAAATCAATTTTGTCTACCTGTGATGAGCAACTAATAAAAAGTCAGATTCTGATATTATGCGGTGATATGGGGGTGGGTAAAACGCAATTATTGGCGTGTTTTGCTAAGCATCTTCTGCAGCAAAATAAATTTGTTATTTTATTATTAGGACATTTATTTCGTGCTGAAGAATCGATTTTCAAACAAATAATAAATGACCTGCTTGATTCTTTACCATCAAACTTTAAGTTTGAAACGCTCCTGGATGAAATGGAGGAGTATGCTTATATTAATAACACTTTTTCTTATATTTTCATCGATGCCATTAATGAGTCACCAAACAGACAAATGTGGCAAGATGAAATTATTAAACTTGAACACTTATTAAAAGATTATTCGAGAATAAAACTTGTAATATCTATTAGAACTGGGTTTGAACAGGAATGCTTAGGCGAGGAAAATTTAAATAAAATAGATAATAGCATCGTAAAAATTACACACCGTGGATTAGACAATATAGCCGATGTACATAAATTTCTATCACTTAAAAATAATACATTTTCACCTGATTTATATCTAAATAGCGAAATATTTAACCCTCTATTTTTGACTTGGTTTTGTCAGGCATCAAACAATAATGGGACTAATACTGAAGAATCGATAATCGAAAATTTTCTTACTATGGCGGATCAAGAAGCATCTCGTGCATGCAAATTTCCTGAATCATACGAAGCCATATCTGACGTACTATTTGGATTAATCGAATTAAGGAAAGAATCCACAAAAAATATTATTACAAGGAAAGATCTATTAGAATTAAATGTTTGGAATACATATAAAATCAGCTCGCCTATTTCATATATAAATACACTCACAAAACTTGGTGTTTTAACCTCTGAGGATAAAGACTATCGTATTGGTTATAATTTGTTAGACGAATACATTCAAGCAAAATATCTTTTTAGCTTTGCAAATACCAAAGAGGAGGCTCGGAATATAGCATCGAAAATACTCGATAAGCCTAATTGGGATAATATTTCAATTTTTTGTACGTTCACGTCGCTATACGCTTCAAAATATAAAGAAGAATGTATTGAACTTGTAGATTATTTAGAGCCTCATGTTCGAGATAATGTGATAAATGAGTATTTTAAAACATTAGCGAAACGTGATTCTAATATCTCTTTACAAGTTTTCAAAGAATTGGCATCAAAATATACCATTTCTTATGCTCAATTCTGGGAACCGTTTATAGAAAATTCAACGAGAATCGGTCACCCATTAAATTCCTATGGGCTACATAGTATCCTTATTAATCTTAAATTGCAGGAAAGAGATGAGCAATGGTCAATATTTATTAATGAGCTTACCGAAGAAAACAGAATTATTAATCTTATCTATTATTTAGAAGAAAAAGAACTTGAAGGAATAAACGACGAACAGTTCAAATTATTACTAATTTTATTTACATGGTTTTTATCATCATCTAACAGAATACTTAGAGATAGAACTTCAAAAGCCATGATTGAATTATTAAAGGGAAGATTATTCTTATGTATTGATTTGTTAAAACTTTTTAGTTCCGTAGATGACCCTTATATCATGCAACGTCTATACGGGGTCGTATTTGGTGCTGTTATAAAACAAATTCATTGCGATAAAGATTCCTATAGACGGATTGTCGATTACGTTTTTGATAACATTTTTAACCAAGAAAAAGTTTATCCAGATATTCTATTAAGAGATTATGCAAGGCTTATTGTTGAGCGTTATGAATACGAATTTCCAAATGAACTAGCGCTAACCGTATTGGAAAAATGTCGTCCACCATATTCATCTGAAGCAATTCCTAGTATGGTACAAAACTACAGTACAAGATTTAAAGGGGGATACGTTAACGGCGTAACAGATATACTGAAGTCTATGGAACCTCATATACCAGGCCATTTTTACGGTGACTTTGGAAGGTATGTATTTCAAAGAGCCTTAGAAGAATTTAACGATGTAGATATTGAAAACACATATAACTATGCGCTTAAGATAATTTTTGAAGAACTCGGATATTCTGAGCAACAGTTTGGAATCTATGATTCAAATATAGCGAACATAAGGTATGACGAACGATGGGTAGAAAGAATAGGAAAAAAATATCAATGGATCGCCTTTTATAACATTTTGGCTCGAATTTCCGATAGACACAATATTAAGATTTTCGGTTTTACAGATGACACGATCCCATATACAGGAGCTTGGAAACCATACGTTCGGGACTTTGATCCGACTTTGAATATGCGTCGTTCTCCTAAAATTGCTCTTCCTGAGTTTAAACAAGCAATTGATTTTTCTTTAACATTAGCTAATCCTGATTTAGATGAAAAGCAAGCTAATCAATGGGTAAATGATTTTCATGCCATAGTTGATAATATAAAAAATCTAATAATTCAAGACTCCAACACGAATCAATGGGTTAGACTTCATTTATTCAGAGAATTTATTTCGAGAAATGATAATGATTGCTTAGGACAATCGCCTCAAAAAGGAGATAATGTATCACAATTCTCTGCGACAGCTTATTTGATTCCAAAGAAACTGAGCAGTTCAACCAAATCTAAAATTAAATCCGGGGAATTTTTCAAAACACAATGTATATCCATTAACGATTGTTATACTCTTTTTAATAGAGAATATGCATGGAGTCCGGGATATGTTTCCGAATTTGAATCTTCTTTTGAAACAAGTGAAGATTCCGATTATTTATTACCAACTTGCATTAATTTTCTTTGGGAAGAAATGTATGACGCATCAAAAAATTCAAATATCTCATTTCTGATCCCTTCTGGCTTGATTATTAGGGGACTTTCTTTACAGCAAAAAGAATTCGATGGCCTTTATTATAGTGGGCAAGAACTTATTTCTTACGATCTCGGCATACAAGATAAAAACCACAAAGGAGAATTAATTATCAGAAAAGATTATTTAGATAAGTTTTTAAATGAATATAGTTATGATTTAGTGTGGAAGATTACTATTGATAAAACGTACTATACTGAAAAAGATAAATGCACGTACAGTGAATATATGAATGTTTGTTCATATAAAAAACGTAAAGATACATATTATATTGCTAAGCTTTAGATAGTACCACGGTCATTCTGGATACAAATATTGAGTCGTTAAGGGGGGGCATTCCCAGTATGAGTAGGCATTTGGTGTAATTTAATACTCACTGTCTAGACTCTCCTTGACGGTGGAGCAGCTGATAATACAACAGTCACCTGTTTTGTTCTAAATTCTTGAAGCCCCCCCCCCCAACAATGAACATCTTAATAATTAGTTTATTTACTTCGACCTAATCGACGATTCTGTAGCTTTTTCCAAATTAATCGACATGTACTACAAAGTTCTTTTTCTATACCTAAATAATCAATTAAAAGTTTTTGATCAACCAAATTCAATGCTTGTTCAATATCCTTTTCTTCGCGAACAATCTGATCAATCCGTCTTAAGAGATAATCCTTCAAATCACGATCGATCTCTTTAATTCGTGGCATCATAATATTTCCAACTTCCCCAGGAAGAATTTCTAAAACTCCACCACCATAGCTACGCCCACAAATTTCTGTAAAAGCAAAGGAGATGCTATTATAGTAAGCAAGTAACACATCCTCAGCATCAATATTATAGTGGAATTTAATCCTATGCATTGTATCAGTAGATACAGCATTACAACGATTTAGAACAAACTTCGGGTAAAGGTTATTCCTTCTTAAAAAAAAGGCATCAGGAATCCATACCGACGGAACAATGTACCATCTATCTCGGATCGAGCACTTATAGCCTGTATTCTCACCAGTTTTCTCCCCAAAATCTATGTATGATTTTTGTTTTTCAGGATATTCATCATAGGGTGAGTCGGGGAAATATACTAGCATTGCTCGTTTATCTGCATTCCTATTTTTTTCCCAATCTGAATTAGTAAAGTATATGCCATGGGCGTGAGAGCTTTTTCCTATCAGAGGTAAAACTACAGAACTCAAGTCATATTTATCTTCAATTTCCCTGTTCACGGAAAAAAAATTATTATTACCTGTTGTTACCCCAACGTTAATAAGAGCAAGATCAGAAAATTTTATAAATCTTTCATCGTTTCTGATAGATTGAATAATTTCAATTTCATCTGATGATACAAAGTACTTAGTCCATTTCTCTTTAACGTGCTTCATTTTTTGGAAAGGAATAGACTTGAGATTAACTCGTTCCAAATCTTCTAGATTATTCAGCTCAATGATTCGGATTCCCGTATCATTTCCTCCTTTTTCACCTAGAAGCACTAATACTTCTTGCTCAATACCGGGAAATACAAGTTGTTCAAATGTAAGCAGAGTAATCTTTGAAAGCTGATTTGATAGAAATAAGCGTAAATCTTCTGCATAAGCAACCTGAAGGATTTCTGCAGGAATAACGAAAGCAATTCTTCCATTTTCGTTAAGCATCTGAATGCAAGCAACTAAAAAGGCCACCCAAGAATTAATGAGTTTGTTTGATCTCATTCCGTGAGATATCAAAATTTCAGATTGAATTTCTCGTTGTTTTTCTGTTAGGTACTGGTATCGTATGTATGGTGGATTGCCTAATATAAGATCATACTTGTTTGAGCCATATACTTTTTGGTAGAAGTTAAAAAAGTCTTCATTTTCAACTGTAACATTATCGTAGTCTTGGTAACTAAATTTAACTTTATCGGCCTCTTCGCTTTCAATTTCAACAGCGGTGATATCTACACCACCAATCAAATTAGAGTCCCTTAAGCTATCAAGAAAAACACCGTCACCACAACTCGGTTCCAGTATTTGTTTGGATTTGTCAGAAAAGACAAGACGCACCATTTGGTTCGCTAATTGCTGAGGTGTGTAATATGCCCCTCTAAGCTTTTGTTCAGTACTATTTTCTTTAAGTTTCATGTAAAATAATCACTTATTAAAGTCTAATCTATAAACGCGTGAAACAAGCTCGTCTATATCTTTAATTAAAGTTTTTTTCTGACGTGCTAGGGTTGATTCAACATGTTTCGGTAGGTTTGATAATAATTTGTTATTGATATCATATACCTTACGCGTTTTATTAACTACTTCATCATACAAGGCTTTTTGTTTTGAATCATTAAAGTTTAATTCAACAAAAGGTAGTGAAGATAGAACAAATGTTCCTCTTGATGTGAAACCACCTTCAAAATCACTTCCCATAATACTGATAATTTTTTCCGTGTATGAATTTGATAACCACGCTTGGATGTACTCTAGAGCATAGTTGCTACCTTTCTTTTCTGCAACAGCACAGTAACCTGCAGTTCCACCAGAAGAAATGAGCATATCAGTACTGTCATAAGCATACATTGGACTATCTTTTGCCATAACTTTAACGATCAATTTTGGGGTATTGATAAACGATGTTAATCCCTGTGATCTTCCGTACTGATACCACGTATCCTTTGTTGCATTAGGTACATCCCTTATACCAATGGAAGACACACATTTGGGTACAAGTCGATTATAGTGATCTAAAAGGTATTCATAAGTTCCAGAGTAGTTATCCCTCATCTTATCTATAGAAATAAGTTCTCCCTTATTATCGTATGGGAATATGATTCGTTTATCAGTAAGCAAATTGCTATAAGTAGTTAAGCCTTTTTCACTTTTCTTGGTAGGTTTAAAATAAGGTTTCAAAATTGATTTTTCAATAGAGTACAGTTTCCCATTTTTCTGAATTGTCACAGACAACTCGGTTTCACTTACCACATCTTCCGCTGAAAACCAGTATATAGGATCTGGGCGTTCTGCGCTTGTCTGTATACCATTAAATATTTCAGCAAAATTATCAAGAGTAGCGGACACCGGCTCGATATTTTTAATAATGTTCAAGAATTCAAAATCAGAAGTTAACTTCCAAGGAAATTTGTCGAGTAGGGAAGTGTTTAAATATATGCTATCGATATTATTTCCGAGCCATAAGTCGCTAACAGAACTAACATTGGTATATTGAAATGTCTGCTGAGGATTTTTTTGTAAAAGAACAACAGAACTGTAAACAGTTTTATCCTCAAACAACTGGGCAGAACCAAAATCATCAATGCTTACGAGATACCTTCCTGTGGCTATATAGTCGCGTAATTTTTCTCCAGCACCAATTTTAAAGAACTTATTAGGTACAACGTAACAAATGTACCCATTTTCATTTATTTTTTGTACAGCTCTCTCAATAAAAATAAAATATTTATCAAATTGCTTGTATGATGTCTTGTAGCATTTTTTATATATGTCGAATTCCTCTATTGGCAGTAGTGAATGCATATCTTCCGTGGATACGTAAGGGGGATTTCCAACAATTGCATCGAATCCATCTTCTCCAAATTCACTCCAATTAAAAGGAACAATTTCCATGAGCTTATCATCGTCGCACTTAATACAATTAAGTTCATCATCTCCGACTAATGAATTGCCGTGTTGTATATTTGTATTTAAATCTGGAAGAATAGGAGATTCTGTCATAACAGTAGGAGCTGTTTCATTTTCAATTAATTTTATTAATAGAGAAAATTTAGCGACTTCAACTGCGTGAACATCAATATCGATTCCGTAAATACAGGAGCAAAGAATTTTCTTTTTTTCTTCTAGTTTTAACTTATATTCGTCATTGCCAATTTCAATTAAATGGGTTTTATCATTTTTAAGATACCATTCAATACAATATAACTGTAGATAGTTAAAGACCTCTTCTAAAAAAACACCAGAGCCACATGAAATATCACAGATACGCAATTTATAAATTTCTTCTGGAGTTTTATTCTTGCATAAACGAGAAACCAATTTCTCAACCATGTACTTAACAAGCTCAGATGGGGTCGTAACAACAGAACGGTTCATACAGCCTTTCTTTGGAGCTAGGCCTATCGTTCCATCAGGAAGCAAGACAAGTTGCTCCGTAAGGAATAACTCATAGATTTTTCCTAGCATATTTGGCTCTATGATGCTAAATAAATACGGGCTCTGAGGATAATAAAGTCCACTGATAATATCCGTAATAACAGCACTATTAACATCAAATATTATATAATCACCAGAAAAAAGCCCTGAATTATATTTCTTATCTGCGTCCCTAAATAATTTTTCAAGCTCATCTTTTAAGGTATTGGGATCGGTAATTGTATCTTTAAGTCGGTGATAAAGAGGTAAATTTTTATCTTCACATATTCTTAAAAAAACAATTTGGTTAATAAATTCCTGAACAACATCATTCAGAATCTCCAATGATGTATAACGGTTACCTTTTACATACAATTCGTTACTTAGAGAAATTCTCCATTCATTAATCTGTGATAAAAACAAATTATCAACTTGCTGTTTTTGACTGTCTGAATAATCAAATATTTCAGAAAAATATCTATCAAATTCTCCGTTATATACTGATTCTCTAGATACTAGCCTTAAAATCTCGTCAATCTTATCAACGTACTCGGTGTAATTGTAAATGCGATATCTTGACACCGAACAATTATCATTCTCGTCTGGAACATGAGTAGTATCGTAGATAATAAAGTATTCGAAATTGGTTAAAACAGCAATTTTATGCTTTGCGTTCCATCCATATTTTCTGGCTTGAATGGCTGGGGAATTTTCCTTGCTGATATCTACATGTGGTTTTTTTGCCTCAACAAAAAATTTTGAAACTCCCCTCAATGTTAGGCAGTAATCAGGGCGATCACTAGAACTGGCATGATATTCTGCTACAACTTCTCTATACTGAGGAGATAGCCCTTTTTTATTTTGAACATCCCATCCTAGTATTTCAAGAAAAGGATTAATAAACTCATCCCTACATGAGTGCTCATTATAGGAATCTTTCTTATAATCTTTGATGTTATCGGCAAAACGTGCGACGAGTTGCTTGAGCGCTTCTACTGCTTTCACAATAATATCCTACTTCTACATTCTATGCATTATTGTATAGAATAAAAAATAATCATTAAAATAATTATTTGATATAAAATTTATGTCTGTTGTTATAAATTTGCTAAAATCAAGCACAAATTGTACTCAATAGGCTAGTTCAATAATAGTATTTGCTATAATATTTTGTATGGTTTGCGGCATATTTTAACATGTAAATCTCAAATTACATTAATTATGTTAGAGCAAAACAAAAGATACCATCTGTACTCTGTGACTGCCATCATAACTTTTGATCTTGCTCTGTGCAGCTGTACCATGTTTCGCCTATTTGCTCAATAACCGCCTGCAAATTTGTTTTTTCTAAGTTGAAAATATTTTGACTTTAGCTGTTATTGGTAACTTATGATTCGACACTTTTATCTTAATTCTGGTCGAGAGTTTTTGAATTTTTATAACGAGATGTCTTTCCTAGCATGCTAATAGTGTCATTATATAGATGGATACATGCGATACTGAAAGTTTTGGCTCTAAATACGACTTCCACATCTTCATTACTTACCACTCATGGGTAGTAGTCGGTCAGTAGTGCATACCCGAAGTGTAGAAAAGTTACGTCCCGGTTAATGGGACTTATGAAAAGTTTCTAGGGTAGCTGGAATCGCCTGCCGTGGCACACGAAGAACATCCTGGTTGTTGTCACTATTCGGAAGTTCGACAGTTGATCTAATAAAAATAGCTCGAAGTCCAACGTAGGCTTGTTTTTATGGAGAGTCAAATTTACAAACGTTTAAAAAATTACAGCTGCCATGGTTACCATTGTTATAACGAGTAATAACAAACGTCCAAGTTTTTTCTTTAAGATTCCTTATTCCTCGACTTCCGACACGCTTCTAATTTTTCTCATTTTTTTGCCGTGTTCTGTTGCTGCCAGCCGGAACCGCGGTTAACATCTTTGATATAACAGAATGCTAGGCCCTCCGCATATCATGCTGAGTCTCTGTCGAGTTCTTTTTGTCCTTTTTCATTTACAGGTTCTCCGCATATTATGCCGAGTCAGCATCAGCGGCGGAGCGATGCCGGGCGTATTATGAAGGTTCGCCGCATGTCACGCCGGGTCAGCCTTTCGTCCTTCACGTTTCGATTTCTGATTTTTGTTAGGAGGTTCTATGCCTGAAATTTTTCGTAACCTGGCAAGTTCAAAGCTTAAATCTGTGTTTACGGCTCTGTCATTCTTCCTTGCCTCCTCAGCGTCGGCGGAAACAGATGCTGATCCTAATGCTGATGCGCAGAGTATGATAATCACCGACAACTTTGCCCTTGCGGCTGCCGGCTCTGGGATCGGAAAGCAGGATTCGCTATCAGGCGGCACAGACAGTTCCTCATATCTTGGAACGGTAGGAACGTTCATGGTGGTACCTGGAAACAGGGCGCCGGAGCATATTGCCTTTGTAAAAAATGCGAACGGAAAAGGGTATGTCATAGAAAACCGGATAATCGTTACATGTTCAAAGAAGACTTCCTGCACGCTGCCGGACCATTTCCGTGCGGAGCGGCTTGGAAAGAGAAGATATGAGATTGTCGTGAACGACTATGAAAGCTGGAAGCTTTACATGGAGGAGCTGAAGAGCATAGACGGCGTTGAAAAGGTTTCTCCGTCACTGTTTTTCGGAAACCGGCAGGCACTGAAATAGAAGGCGGGAGCGTTAGAGATGAAGAACAGCAGTATGAAAAATAGATGCCCGGACCTTAAGCCGTCCCGTCTGGCGCTGACTCTTGCCGCGCTGTCGTTTTCCGCCGCCGTGCTGATTGGATGTCACGGAGAAGCAAGATTCAATCATGATCCCGATCCAGCTCCGGATCCGGAGCAGCCCGGCGAACTGATAATTGCAGGCGGTGACTATATATCCGGACAGCCGTATCTGGTTACCCTGAAGAATGCAGCCGATCTCAGAGCGAAGATCGGAACATTGTCCAAAATCAATCCCGTCACCGGTGAGGAGGCAGGGGAGTTTGAGTGGTTCTACACCGTACCGTTTCAATATTTTACCGGCTACGAAATTGACTACAAAAGACTGAGAACAGTAAAGGAGCAGTTTACGGCGCAAGGCATTCATGGAGACGAATTCGTCTACGGCAGGGAACTCAGACCGACCGATTCGTATCTTGCGGATCATTGGCATATCTACAATATCGGCCAGAACCCCTACGGCATGGTAAATCCGCCGCTGAAGAAAATTGACATGAATGTAATTCCCGCCTGGAGAACCGTGCATAACGGGAAACTGCTCAGCGGCGAGGGAGTAAATGTAGCCGTACTCGACACTCCTGTAGACATAAATCACGAGGATCTCAGGGATCGCATTTACACTCCGGTAGGGCAGATCCCGGGATCCGACGCCTATGTCAACACCGGAATTTCCCTTGAAGTGACAAAATTATCGCCGCTGATTCTCACCCACGGAACGATGGTGGCCGGTATTATTGCAGCATCCGGCGGTAATGAAAAGGGCGGCCGCGGCATTGCCTACAATGCAAATATAACCGCTCTGGCAGGTCTGATGCCGGATCCTTTCGAGTCGGAGGATACCTCCGTTTTTCTGTCATACGTGATTAAAGCGGGGGGATTCAGCCTGGTTTCCAATTCAATGGGGGCTGATTTTGATCCGAAGGATGATCCTGCAACCTATGAACTGTTTGACGAGCTGTATGAGCAGGATATCGCCTTTATTCATTCCATGGGCAATGAGTTCATGGACAAGGGGGGCGAGGCCGGGTCGGCGAAGGAGTACTACATGGACACCTGCATCCTTCTGAATGTCAACTGTGAATTTAAGCAGACTGATGAAAGATCAAGGCATCCATACGTAATAAATGTCGGTTCGCTGGATTCTCTGGGCGTTCATGCCTCGTACAGTTCAACCGGCTCCAATATATGGATCAGCGCCACCGGAGGTTACAAGGGCTACAGATCCGGCTCTGACGTCATAAGTGCCGGCATTGTTACCACCATGTCATCCTATGGATGGGATGAAACCGGATATGACAAGGAGGCTGACGCGCCATGGATGGACAGCGAGGACAAGCAGTACTACACCCAGACAATGACCGGAACATCTGCGTCCACTCCCATGATCTCCGGAATTTCGGCTCTGGCATACCAGGTAAAGCCGGACATGACAGTGTCCCAGCTTCGCTACCTGCTGGCAAAAACGGCCAGAAATGACAGGACCGTGACCACTCTCAGACTTGAGGCAAAGCAGTCGGAAAATGATCTGATCTACAACAGGCCGATGGTATACGACTACGGATGGCAGGACAATGCGGCCGGCATGAGATTTTCCAGCTACTACGGCTTCGGCCTGGCTGATGCCGCTGCCCTGGTGGATGCGGCTGCAGGATGCAGCGACGATCCGGTGTGCGCAGCGATGGCCCGGCCGGCTGAAGCGTATACCTCGTCCAATGAATCTCCGTGCCGCTATGACGAAGTTGTGCCGGGAACCGAAGATCAGATCGGCGAAATCAATATCGTCTGTACCTTTACCGCTTTCAGAAACAGGGACAATCCTGATGAAACCCTGACTGATGAGCCTCTTACCATTGATGCGGTTTCATTTAACTTTTTCGGCTTCGCCTATGACGCTGACAGTCAGGTATACGGCAAATGCAGGAAGCTTGCCTCGGATGCGGCGGAAGAGCAGATGGAGGGCGTGACCTATGCCAATGCGGTGTTGCAGATCGAAATGATTTCTCCGTCAGATACGGTATCCCTTGTCAAGCCGCTTTATGCCAACTGGGGGTATGTGAATATATTAAAAGGCGGGGCAGGGGACGACAATGGAGGATATTCTGAAAATTTCCAGCTGTCGACATCCACCTTCTATCTTGAAAAATTCAGGGATGATCCGGAAAAGCCGTTCACTATCCGTTTCAAAACGGGATGCAGCGTAGATCTGGACAATCTGAATAAATACATAGACGTTACGGTTTACGGAAGAAAATAGCTGTACAGAAATGACGGCATTCTCAGACAGAAACCTGGTCCAACGCGGAGAAATGAAAAATAGCCTAATCCTGTGCGAGTCTGTTCCCTGCAGCTTAAACGTTCTGCAGTATCCTGCGGATCAGCAGACTTAATCTGGAATTTTATGTGTGCAGGGAGCAGCAGGAAAAAACAAACGAAAAAGGGCAGACAGGATCCAGGAATGAACAGAGCAGTGGACTGGAACGTGATAACGACAGTGAGATGACACATGATAATAGTCAGAAGAAACCGGTATACAGTACAGGAGATTAATTTCAGCAGCGACGAATAAAATTGGAATCATGCGTTTGTGTTACAAACTGTTAAAGGTAATATACTGTTTTGATACAAAGCATTTAGGGCAAGAAGCACAAAGCATTTAGGGCAAGAAGCACAAAGTATTTAGGGCAGGTAGCACAAACTATTTAGGGAAATATACTGTTTTGACACAAACTCTTTAGGGCATTTACAGTCTTTACGGATCCAGGGCACTTCCCGGTACTGTCACGTCCTCTGCAGACTTCAAAAGTTCCGGCAGAGGTCGTTTCATTCTGGGATACCTTCGCCAGGAAGCTGAAATCACCGGCATATCGTTAGGATTGCCGGGATCACGTGCAGGTTCATCATTCAAACCGGCGCTGATCACAGAACTGTGCAGAGATGCTGTCTTCCGGCAGTTTTTCTCTTTCGTTCCCGGATGAATTCCTCCGCGGCTTTTCAAGATTGTCCGGAGTCCTGAAGAAGGTCCTGCGTCCCCGGCGCCTTTTTCGGCACTTATGAATGCAACCGCCCGGACTGAAAAACTGCGGCCATTGTGTCCTTTGCCGACTTTTTCTGAATGACCGTGCGCAGCAGTTCCCGGGACGACAGATGATGTATCTCAAAAGTCGATGCGCCTGTTCCCCCCATCCCTCCCTCCACTCACACACCCAACTTTAACAATTTTTCTTTCAGACCCTGCCGCAGTCGCCGGACAGATCTCTCCATTCAGGGAGCAGACATTGCTGATGATCTGAAACCAAAATGGTGTCTGAAGGAAGACATGCATGTATTATTTTTGTACGATATGGCAATAAAAACTGCTGATGATCATGTACGGCAGCGGTTCAGGGATCTTCCCGGATTCCCTGCAGAGCGGTGCGGGCTGATGGCCCGCTGGATAATTTAACTGGATCAGGTTGTCATTAATGGCATTTTTATCTCGTCATGTCCTGCCATTGTTGATTAAACTAGAAAAAATTCTGCCGGGAAACACGGGCAGGCAGTCTGACGCACAGAGCACCGGGACTGCCTGCGGCAGAATTGCCAGGGAGCAGATCGTAAACGGGACGTTTGGCATAATAATGGATAAACTCAGCTGCGATGCGGAACTTGCCCATATGGAAAAAAACGAAATGCAGGAAGGAAAACCCATGAAAAACTGGTCACATGTCTGGGATGTATTCAAAAACATAGGAACAAGAAGCATAGTAGCCGCAATGATTGTATTTTTGCTTACTGTTGCGGTCACTTTCGCAGGAGGAATACAGCTCTACAGCTCCACCAAGGAAAGTATTGTTCTTCAGGGCGAAGTGAACGTGCAGCAGTCTGCAATGTCCTTTGACCGCTATCTGCTGATACGCAAGAACACCGTTCTGCTGGCAGGCAATGTGATAAATAAAATGCTTGCGGAAGACCAGCCTGCCAGCGAAATGCAGCATTATCTGGTCAAGGAATCTCAGAGTATCAGGGACTCCATCGACAGTGACTATACAGGCCTTTACGGATGGATGAATGGCCAGTATGTGGACGGAGGAGGCTGGATTCCGGATAAGGATTTCGTCCCGACTGAGCGGCCATGGTACACGGAAACCATGGCGGATAACAGCAAGATTACTTTTGTCAGTCCCTATCTGGATGCGCAGACCAATGCCATTATGATAACTCTGGCCACCAGGCTGAACGACGGGGTCAGCGTTCTGGCTCTGGATATCTCGCTGGAGCAGATTCAGGAAGTCACGGAGAAGATTGCCGGTCAGACACCAAACAGCATCAGCTTTGTGCTCAACAAGGACGGTCTGGTTATCGCGCACTCCGACCGGGATGAACTGGGGAAAAACTATCTGAAAGAATCCGGCTCTGTCGGTTCATCCGTTATGGATTCTCTGTTTGATGGACAAAATCAGTTTGAACTGCAGTACGGCGGACAGAAGTACATGGTTTATGCTGAAAAGCTGGAAGGAGGCCTATACTGTGCGTCTCTCGTGAACACGACAGAGTTTTACAGGCCCCTGCAGATTATTCTTGCCCTTCTGATTGTTCTGACGCTGCTGGAAGCTGTTGTATTTATTGCGGTATTCTATCATCTCAGTTCAAAAAACCTTGCAATATCCATCCAGAACGTCCAGCTGGGAGCTCTTGGGGACATGTACATGTCCATTCAGGACATTGATCTGTGCAACGACAGCATCCGCACCATTCAGAGAGATCATGACTACGAGACAAGCAGTATAATTGGTTCAAGTCAGAAGGGCGCTGAAAGTACGCTGCATGAAGTATGCGACAGACTCGTGGACGAGGTGTCAAAGGAGGCAATGAACTCCTTTGTTGATCTCTCAACCGTTTCCGATCGCCTTAAGAATACTGATACGGTGGCGGTAGAGTACCTGAATGAGCAGAACATCTGGTGCAGAGCGCGTTTTCTTGCAGCTTCGAGAGATGAGGAAGGAAAGGCGGTTCAGGTGCTGTGGCTGATCGAGTCCATCGACGAGGAGAAAAAGGCCCGCGACAAACTGAAATCTCTCTCGGAGACAGATCCGATGACCGGCGTTCGCAGCAAGCACGCCTTCCTGCAGAAGGAGAGGGAGCTGGATCAGAAAATTGAATCAGGGACTGCCGAGGAATTCGCAGTGGCAGTATGCGATGTAAACGGCCTGAAGAAAATCAACGATACCTACGGGCACAAGGCCGGTGACGACTACATCCGTGAAGCATGCAGAATGGTATGCGAAATATTCCAGCACAGTCCGGTATACCGGGTTGGCGGTGATGAATTTACGGTGATCATGTCAGGCAGGGACTATTCCATCAGAAAGGAACTGATGATTATGCTCCACAATCGATCCGCGGATCACATCACCGCAGGCGGCGCTGTGATCTCAGGCGGACTTTCTGATTTCAGTCCGGGAAAGGACGGGAGCATGCATGAAGTTTTTCAGCGTGCTGATGAGCTGATGTACGAGGAGAAAAAACTTCTCAAGAGCATGGGGGCAACAACAAGGGACAATGAATCTGACAAAGCTCAGGAATCTGATACAAATACACAGCAGTCAATTATCAGGGTGAAGCACTGTGTCCTCATTGTTGACGACGAATTCGTTAACAGGGAGATTCTGGGCGCGGCACTGAGCAACGGGTACGATCTGATATTTGCAACCAACGGCTACGAGGCTCTGGAGCAGATACACGCACACAAGGATGATCTGGCGCTTATTCTGCTTGATCTGGTGATGCCCCGGTTAAACGGCATCGATGTGCTGCATGCCATGAAAAATGACGGGGAGATCATGGATATTCCAGTCATCGCTATGACTGCCGATCAGGATACAGAACTTGAATGTCTCAATCTTGGCGTCATGGACTTTATACCAAAGCCTTTTCCAATACGTGAAATCATCCGCGTACGTGTGAACAAGTGCATTGAACTGGCTGAAGATCGCGACATCATTCGCGCAACGGAGCGGGACACTCTCACCAGCCTGTTCAACATTGGCTATTTCCACCGTTATGTTCAGATGTTCGACCAGAACTACTGGGATACGCCGATGGATGCCGTGACGATGACTGTAAACAACTTCCAGTCGATTACCGAAAAATACGGAAAGGCCGGCGGCGACAAAGTACTGCGCAGCATTGGTGAACGTCTGAGAACTCTGGCCCGTGAACTTGGCGGCGTGGGCAGCCGTCTTGGAGAGGACACCTTTCTTATTTACTGTCCCCATCAGGATAATTATCAGGAACTTTCAAACCGTCTGTCAGCAGACATCAATATTGACAAGTCCTCCTTCGAACGTGTTCAGCTGCAGATCGGAGTATATCCCGACGTAGACAAAAAACTGGACATTGATCGCAGGTTTGAAAATGCTAAAACTGCAGCAGATACTGCTGCGGACAGTGAGACCACCCATATTGGCATCTACCATTCAGATTTACAGCGATGAAGTGAGGTAATCTATCCGGTTGTGCCTTAAAACCGCGTCCTTCAGGTCGCGGGTATAAGGCATAAAATCAGATGCAATTCTTCCGAGAGTAATAAAATTGTTGTGTAAACGCCAAAATACTATGGCATAATCTATGGGCCCAGTTATGTCATGGTGCGTTATTCACATTAAATATAGGAAATAATAAATTAAAACTTTCCCAATTTTATGTACTATACTAAGCACCTATAGATTTTCTGTAACCTATTAGGTGTTTCTAAA
>JAEEGJ010008343.1_pt1 | contig 28636 bp, 11 predicted proteins | sample 8958761 | NCBI WGS metagenome assembly JAEEGJ01 (sample SAMN16246546, study PRJNA631951) | gut metagenome | biome: gut microbiome; feature: rumen; material: RS-attached | host: Bos | place: Iran: Karaj | collected 2018-10
CATTGTCATAAACATTCATAAGAACAGGGAAACCAAGCTGATCTACCTGAGTTGTATTTACCCAGAAACCGTTGTCCGTTACTGTATACTCAAGCCAGTCAAAATATGTTTCGTAGTTAGCATCTGAAGGATTGCTCAAAGAAGGAAGAACTACACCATTGCCATTTCCCCACATTACAAGAGGCTTACCGTAAGAGTAGTAAATACGTCCTGAGTGAGAAAGAGGAATCTGGAAACCAGAGTACTTTACATCAGCAAGTGTGTACTGCCATGCAGAAGAATCAGAAGAGCCGATTGGAATAAGAGCTCCGTCTGGACGTGCATAACACCATACATTGTTCTGATTCATACAGATGATGTAGATGTAAATCTGATTATCAGCAAATTTTCCGCGTGTATGATTCTGGAACTGATAAGTTACCTTCATTCCCTGTTTACGTTCTACAAGAGTATCGTTTGTATCAATTGGGATACCTCTGTCGCCAGGATTTGAATAAACAGGAGGTTCCGGATTTACAGGATCTCCGCTGGTATTAGAAAGATTTGTAAGTTCCCAAAGCTGAGCGTCTGTACCATTCCATGTCCATGTCTGAACGTTTGCCCCGTCTTCTACAGAAGCAGCACTTACATCAAGAGCAAGATTAGAATAAGCATTTATGATTTTGTAGTAAGAACCTTCCTTAGTGATGTACCAGTCCTGATTTCTGTTATTGAGGTCAGTCCACTGAATAACATTTGTACCATCAGTTGTTCCCCAGTTAGCAGCATCAAGTGCAAGGTTTGAATATGCATTTATGATTTTCCAGGTACCGTCAGAATTCTGACGCAAAATCCACTGCTGGTTTGCCTGATTGTCACCATAGCCCCACTGATGAATGTTGGTACCAGGAGCTGTCTGCCAGTTATCATTGTCCAGAGCCTTTCCAGAACATTTAGCAAGAATCTTATATGTAGCACCTGAAACAAGACCAGAACTGTTTTCTACAGGAGCTGGAGTTCCCTTTACAGTAACTTCAATACCTTCTGCTTCTGAACGTCTTCCATTCTTTACAGCAGCTACTGCAACTACATGATTTCCAGCATAGCATTCAATTTCTACCTGCTTTAGAATTGAAGTTTCATCAACTTTTTTTCCATCAAGATAAATATACCATTTGTCTGGCATAACGGAAGGACATCCCCATGCAAGACGAATCAGATTATTCTCTCCAACATCAGCTACAAGACCAAAAGGAATTGCAATTGAAGAATCTATTGAAACAGATCCATCAACCGTAACACTTCTCGAAGCTGAAAGTACAGTTTCATTTGAAACATCATACCCCAGATTTGAGCACCCGCTAAGGCTCAGCGCAATAGCTGCAACTCCCGCACAAATAGCAATTCTTGCTTTTTTCACAAAAGACCTCCAAATTTTTTTATGGACTTTTTCTCCATAAATCATGGTCTCATTGAATTTTTGTGCCGTCAATTCGCAAAAATTTCGGTATATACCTATTATTTTCTGTTATCAGGGGATATATTACTTAACTACGCAGTTTTTACCGTTACGTTTTCCGTAATAAAGGCGGTCGTCAGCATTGCGGATTACCAGTTCATAATCTGTAAGATTTGTTCCGGTACACATACCAACAGTAACTGTGACTTTTATTTTTTGATTATCAAATTCAACAATATTGTTTTCTATTCTTTTTCTCAGATAAGTAAGATGTTCATAAGCCCGAATTTCATCTGTTTGAGGCATGTATAAAACAAATTCTTCTCCACCCCATCTGACTGTAACAAATTCATTATCATACGATTCTTCAATTATTGAACTTACAGCTTTTAGAACAGCGTCTCCTGCCTGATGACCATAAGTATCATTTACCTTTTTAAAATCATCAATATCAAAAATAGCAATCGTATATTTGTTTTCATTTTCAGTTTTATTACGCTGCATGATATGTTCAAAAAAGCGACGGTTAAAAAGCCCCGTCATCAAATCATGATCACTACAATAAGTCAGTTTTTCATTAGCAGCATTCATCTCAAAGAAATACAGATTTGAAATATAGAACATTGTAAATAGAGTGATGCAGAGATTTAATAATCCAATTTCCTGTTTACATTCATCTATTACAGGAAGATATTCCGGAAAGATACATATTTGTTTGATGTGAATAAAATAAATGGCAATTGCATAAATAATGCCGCATCCCTGAAAAATCTGCTTCATGCGTCTTTTTGGTGGAAGCAGATAATAAACTGAAGAAATCATTCCAACTACATAAAAGATATAAAAGAATGATCCTCCAGAAAATAATTCACTTGTTAATGAAAAAGTCAGGATTTCAAAATATGTAAAAATAATGTAAAAATCTTTTCCTTCTTTATAACTGACAATTACAATTGAATAGAAAACTGTGCTTAAAATATTCAACATTGAAAGAGGAACTAATCCTACGAAAAAAAATAAAACGGAATTACCTGCATGCACCATAAGGCACATAATCAAAAAAATCCAGGTCTTTTTTTTCGAAAGATAATCAAGAAATTTTTCGCACATAGAAACTCCCTTAAATATATTTTAACACAGTTTCTATATAATTCATAAAATTTTTTATTTATTCAAAATTGGTCTTGCACAGTGAACATTAAAGAATTCAATGAGTGGTCCCATAAAAAAGGCCGTAATTATTGTACCAGCACCTGCAATTGTGATAATGGCTCTTGCAGCTCCACCAGAAAGCATGAAAAGTACTACGCCGAGAATTACACAAACAAGGTCAGTAATAATGCGAACGTACTGGAATTTTCCTTTGTGCCAGGTATTTACGATAATAAGAGCAACAGCATCGTAGGTTGAAACTCCAAGATCTGCAGTCATATAGAAAGCTGAACCAAAGCAAATGATCACAACACCAATCACAAGACACGCAATTCTTACAGGAAGAGACGGATCAACAATCACAGTCTGAAGATATTCATAAGTAAACTGTGTGATATATCCAAGTAAGAACAGATTAATGAAAGTTGCAATTCCAATATAGTGACGGTCAAAAATCAGCATGAAAATGAAAAGCACAGCGTTCGCAATAACATACAGAGTACCAAACTTAATTGGAACGAGCGCATCCAGTCCTGCCATAAACGACTGAAACGGATCTACACCAAGTGCTGCAATTTTGAAAATACCAACACTGATTGCACAGATGATTACACCAAATAATGACATTAAAATGCGTTTAACAAGATTCTTCTTATCCATAATTATTCCTTAATTTCGAAAAAGTCAAACTCTCCCGGAGTTGCACGACCGTAGAAAACCGATTCTGAATTTGCTGCGTTATCGTCCGGTCCCTCTTTTACATACAGCGGCTTATAAACCTGTGGCTTAAACATTTCTGGGCGGTCGCTGTCTGGAATGCGGACAAGTTCCTTTACACGGCCCTTAATATGCACATGGAACTCCTGTGGAGCACAGCCATCCCAGGCATAGCAGTAAATACCAAAGGTTTTGTTGTCGTAAGTAAAGAGTGATACACCGCTGCCACCGTCAATCCAGATGCCTGTAGTGTCGAGTTCACGACGGATTGTTGTAAGAACCGGAGCAGGAAGGTCGTAAAGCTTAGAAGGCATTTCTGGAATTGAAAGTACCGTAAAACGTCCCTTGCCATAAGTATCGTAACAGAGGATGCTCTCATGGTATTCACCGTGACCCGCATTCATAATAGACCAGGTTGCATTATTACGGTGCTCAAGCAGAGGGAACTCTATTGGCTGAGCTGATTTCACATAGTTTTTGAAATGTGGGATTTCAGCTGGTGTCTGGAACTCATCTGCAGAAAGAACGCGGTTTGTATAAGTTACACTTGTAAGTTCGGAGATCTCCGGATATTTCTGCAAAGCGCCAATCATAAAAGACGACGTCGCAATTACGTAACCGCCGGCCTCAACAAACCGCCGCAGCTTTCCGACAATCTGTGAATCCTCGAGGGACGCCGCAGTTACCAGTACTTTGCGCGAAGCGCCGGCCTCTGAGAACTCTGGAAATTCACAGCACGGCTCCATAGGAACTCCGACCATACCAATAAAATCCTCAATATGGTCATCCCCCTGAGAATTAAACGGAATATAAGTCTTCAAACCGCAAGGTTCACCAAGTCGTCCCAAAATCCTATCCAGCTTGTCATACATAAATCCAAGTGGAGTTGCACGTTTATTTCCTGCAATAGAAGGCCAGCAGAACATCATAATTTCCTTTGGCTTAGCAAATGCAGTAAGATATGCCTGCTCAAGGTAAGTATCAAATCTGTCACAATCATAAGGATCAAACCAGCCGCCACCATTACGGCCTGGTGCAACACTTTCAAAATAACGCATCAGCGAATATGAAAGATATCGCGGCAAATGCTGATCCTGCTGAGCTCCATGACGGGTTTCTGTTCCAGTGTAAATTGAATCAAAAATCTCGCGCTGTTGGCCCGGATTATAACCGGTTTCCTGGAAACTCTCGCGCCAGTTCGGATATTTGATGATTATATGAACCTTCGGATTTACCTTCTTGGCTGGCCCGATAATAAGATCTCGGGAAACTTCCATCAACTTCGCAAGGCGGAATTCCTTCCACGAACGATTACCCTTTTCGCGGATACAATCCTCACACATACACTGTGTAAAGAAAAAGTCATCTATAATGAATTCATCAAAAAGACCTGCAGTGTATTCGCTCACTTCCTTAAGACGGGCACGCATCGGCTCATTACAGTAACAGAAAGTATTAAACAGACGTTGACGCTTTTTATCGCTCTCATTCAGATCTGGAGTTACAGTTGTAATTCCGCCGGAAACTTCAATTCCGTAATCCTTCATTACGCGCTTTATCATTTCAATCTGTTCACGGGAAGCGAACTCGTCACGATAAGTTTCAAGGTAAATCTTATCGATTTTCACATATTTCTGAAGAAAATCTGCATCTTTGCGAAGCTGTTCTTCAGTTACGCGGTTTACCCATGCAGCCACACAATAAGTTACGGTCTTGAAATTTTTATAAAACATAGCAGGCTTAAGCTCCTAAAAAATGATAAATATATCACGGAATTTTAAAAAATTATAACACGGAACTTTTATAAATATTGAAATCTTCTCTATATTTCTAGTAAGTTTTTTTTACAATTTTTTTACACGCCCATTATATAAAACCGCAATTTTTTGTGTACAATAATGATTAATTCGAGGTTATATATGTTTCATAGAAAAGATTCAGCAAAATTCAGAGTTCTCGACAGCAACGGAAAGCCTGTCGCAAATACAAAGGTTCATATCAATCAGATAAATCATGAATTTTTGTTCGGCTGTGGTGCTTTTGAAAGCCTTCCGTACACTCATGGACAGGCTGTACACAACGGTACCGGTGCTCCTCTTCCAACAGGACCAGACGGCAAACAATACACCGAAGAAGAACTCATAAAAGAACATGATCGCCTCGAAGACCGCATGAACAAATGGCTTGGTCTTTTCAACTATGGAACCCTTCCTTTTTACTGGGGCGGCTATGAACCCGAAGAAGGAAGCCCTCACACAGATCAGCTTATGGCTGCTGCCAAATTCCTTAAGAGCAAAGATGTAACCGTAAAAGGACATCCTCTTTGCTGGCATACAGGCTGTGTTCCATGGCTTATGGAATATGACAATGAAACAATCCTCAAAAAGCAGCTTGAACGTATTCACCGCGATGTAGGTAATTTCAAAGGCGTAATTGATATGTGGGATGTTATCAATGAAGTTGTGATTATGCCTGTTTATGATAAATATGATAACGCAATTACCCGAATCTGTAAGGAATATGGCCGCGTTGGACTCGTAAAAAAGGTTTTTGATGCAGCACAGGAAACAAATCCAGATGGAATCTTCCTTATTAATGATTTTAATCTTTCTGAGAAATACGAACAGCTCATTACAGACTGTCTCGATGCCGGAGCTCCAATCAAAACAATCGGACTTCAGTCACATCAGCATCAGGGAGTGTGGTCTCTCGAAAAAACAGAAGAAATTCTGAGCCGTTTTGAACATTTTGGCCTTCCAATTCACTTTACAGAAAACACAATTGTTGCGGGTCCTCTTGTTGCACCGGAAATCACCGACCTTCAGGATGCACATTATAATGATGATGATTCAACTCCAGAACTCGAACAGAAGCAGGCCGAATATCTCGAAAGAATGTACCGCAACCTCTTTGAAAATCATCCGCTTGTCACAGCAATCACAAACTGGGACTTTGGCGACGGAGCCTGGCTCAATGCCCCAAGCGGCGTAATTCGTAAAGACGGCAGCCTTAAACCATCATATAATACCCTTCATCACCTTATAAAAGAAGAATGGCACACTGAACTGGACGCAGAAACAGACGCAAATGGCTTTATCACAATTGAAGGTTATAAGGGAAAATACGAAATTTCCACCAGTACCGGCAAAAAAGCGACATTTGAACTCAGTAAAGGCGGCGATATTCAGCTCATTTAGAGCTTTCCATCCCTTTTCTGTGTCTTTTTATTACTAATAATTTCTCTAAAATCTTTTTTGATTGTTCCGATAATGGAACTATGAGAGCATCTAATAAGTCTAGTATCATAACCGGAGTCGTTTTGCTCGCGCTGGCGGCCCTTTTTACAATCAGTTTAATTCTTCTGCCACTGGATTACGGCGTTGCCGGTCCAGGACATAACAATATTATTTACTTACTCGGAGACATGCTGTATTCAGTATACGGATTCTGCAGCATTTTGATTCCATCTTTCCTGCTTGTTTCAGGACTTTCATGCTTTGCTTCTAAGTGGACAGCACGCAAAACACTTCGCCTTTTAACAGCACTTATTCCATTTTTTACCTGTGTTGTAACAGAAAGCATTATCCGCTCAATCGTAAAGGTAGATCATTCTCCTTTTGCCATTGCTAAAATCCTCATTGCGCTTGTAACTGGCGCTATGTTAGTTGTAATTGAATATCTCGGAACTGGAATTATAGCTGATCGTCTTAATCATGGCGGCTTTAAAAATCTTAGAAAGAAGCCTTTAAAAACCAAAGATTCCGCAGATGATATTCTTTCTGATGTTGAAGATATTTCAGAACCTGAAGAGACATCAGAAGAAACAGATACTGAACTTCCAGAATTCAAAAAACTTTCAAAACTCAAAGTACCAAAGGACACTCTTTTTGGTAAGTTGAAGAAAAAGTTCAAGAAAGCTGATGATGAAGATGATAACGATGAAACTGTAGTCTCAAAACCAACAATTTTTGATGAAATTCTTGATGATGTTGAACCATATGAGGAAGAACCAGCTGCAGAAGAAGAAACTTCCGTAGAAGAGCCTGTTGCAGCTGAAACCTCTTCCCTCACACAGGAAGAATTTGCTGCCCTCACAACACCAGCCGATGAACTGGAATGGCCGGGACTTCCTCCACAGCCAAAGAATCTTCCTCCAGAATACGATGCAGATTTCGATGAAAACGATCCTGCCTTGGAATTCCCTCCAAAAGACGACAATACAGACGATACAGTAGTTGAAACTGTTGAAGACGCACAGCCAGTAGCTCTAGAAAAGCCTGCTTCTGACGATAACAATGACCCATACGCAACAACACGCTATATAGACTCAGTTGTGGAAAATCCTCTTTATCCTCATAAAATCGTGATAAACGATGATCCAACCCCTGCTGAAGAACCGGAAAAAAAAACTCCAGCTCAACCAGTAACTGAAAAACCTAAATATCCTACACGCATCCAGCTTCAGGATGATGCAGTTTTTGAATCAAAAACAGAACCTGCTATCAATACAAAGCCAGCTATTTACAATAAGCCTGCAGAAGATGCTAACGAACGTGCAGTTGGTTCATATTTTGAAGATGAAGTTGATGAACCTAAAATCGCAACAAAAGAAAATCTCTATAATTACTTTGAGAATGTAGATACTAAAAAAACAGCTCCAAAGATTGAAGACCCATATCAGGCCGAAAAGACTCCGGTGTCTGAACCTGACGAAACTAGCGCAGCCGTAGGGGACGACCATCAGATCTTCTCACAGCTTGCCCAGCAGGAAGAAACACAAGAAGAAGTAAATATCTCAACCGCCGCAGCAAGCGTATTTGCCGCAATGGATGCAGATATCAGAAAAACCATGCCGACAAAAGCTAACACTCAGAGCTCAAACCCGGCCTCTGCAAACAATCTCACAAGAGATGAACTTTCAGATTTCTTCAATGCCCAGCAGGAAGAAAACACACCTAAAACAAAGGAAATCGCCGCAAATCCACCAAAAACACATCGTGCCGCAAAAAAAGGCCCTTATGTTATTCCTTCAGATTTGCTCACAGCATACAAAGATGACCAGTACTGGATTATCGATGATGCAACAAAACAGGCTTCTCTCAGCCTCAAGCAGACCCTCTCAGAGTTCAATATCGAAGCTGACATCATCGGAATCAAAAAAGGTCCAGTTGTTACAATGTTCGAAATCCTTCCGGCCCCTGGCGTAAAACTCAGCAAAATCGTAGCCCTTCAGGATAACATTGCACTCAGCCTTGCAGCACAGTCAGTCCGCATCGTAGCACCAATTCCTGGAAAGCAGGCCGTAGGTATTGAAGTTCCAAACAGAAACCGCTCAGTAGTCGGCTTCCGTGAAATCATAGAAATGGACCTTCCTGAATGGAAGAAAATGGCCGTTCCAGTAGTACTTGGAAAAGACATCCTCGGAAAAGCTCAGCTTATCGACCTTGTAAAAACACCACATATGCTTATCGCTGGTGCAACAGGTTCAGGTAAATCAGTTTGTGTAAACTCTCTGATTCTTTCAATCCTGTACAAGAGAAGCTTCGAAGATGTAAAGATGATTCTCGTAGACCCTAAAGTAGTTGAGCTTAAGCTGTACAACAATATTCCTCACCTTCTTACTCCGGTTATTACAGAACCTAAAAAAGCACTCCAGGCCCTTCAGTGGTGTCTGTGCGAAATGGAACGCCGCTATGCCCTTCTCGACAGCATGGGTGTACGCGATATTTCTAACTACAACGCAAAAATCAAACAGCAGAAAATCTGTACACAGAAACTGCCTTATATCGTTGTTATTATTGATGAGTTTGCGGACCTCATGGCAACAAGCGGTAAGGAGCTCGAAAACATCGTAGCCCGCCTTACAGCAATGAGCCGTGCCGTAGGAATCCACCTCGTACTTGCAACACAGCGTCCGTCTGTAAATGTAATTACAGGTCTCATCAAGGCAAATATCCCAACCCGAATCGCATTTATGGTTGCCAGCCGTACAGACTCGAACATCATCATAGATACAGTCGGAGCTGAAAAGCTTCTTGGCCGCGGTGATATGCTTTACGCTTCTGCAGTTGATCCAGCTCCAATCCGTATCCAGGGAACTTTCGTAAGTGATCAGGAAGTAGAAAATGTAGTAACCGCAGTAAAAGATTACGGCGAACCAGACTACATCGACGAAGAAATCTTTGTAGAAGATGAAGAAGACGAAGCTCGTGACCTCTTCGGAGAACCAATGAGCGACGACGATCCGTTGTACGATCAGGCCCTCGAAATTGTAGTTCAGAGCGGAAAAGCCAGCGCAAGTTATCTCCAGCGCCGCCTTAAGATCGGTTACAATCGTGCTGCACGCCTCGTAGAAGAAATGGAAGAGCGTGGAATTGTAGGCCCTGCAAACGGTGCTAAACCTCGCGAAGTAATTCATATTCCATAATAAATAACCGGGGTCCCAATGATTCTTGCAATTTTGTGCTTTATAGTCGGTGCCGCACTTATTGCCACCGGCATATACTTCCTCACTCCAGGCTTCCAGAGCAAAACAAACTTCCGTCACACAAAAGCAATCAGCTACATTGCCCTGGGCCTTGGAGCACTAACCCTCGTATGGGGCTTTATGCTTTTAAGTTTCCCGCAAGCCCAGTCAGCACTCGCTCTCACCTATATGTTCCTGCTTCTCGGTGCAGTCAGCGTCCTTATGATTTTGATGAAATAAATCATAATAATTGAATTGAAAGCCCACGAAGCTTTTTCTTAAGTTTTTTATCTCCAGTTATATAAATCAAAGTTGGTAAAAGTGTAGCTGCATTACACCAGTAATCCGGATAAAAACCTTTTGTATCGCCATGCCAGTGAGAATTGTTCTGTAAGAATTCATTTTCCTTAAAGCTTCCTGAAGCAAGGTGCATTCTGATATTTGATTCCGGCAGATAATAATCCAATAAAGCTCCAAAATCAATTGTTCCAGAAGTATTTGTTCCTATCAGATATACATTCTCAAACAGGTAGGAATACGAAATGAATAATTCACTTGCCGAGGCAGTATTTTTATCTGTAAGGATTATAAGTTTTCCTTTATAAACCGGCGTAAAATCATATATTTCCGGCTGATTCGCAGCATAATATTCATAAGCAGAATCAATTTCTACATGATTTTCAAGTCCTGGGTTAAGCTTAGAAAGCTGTTCCATTGCCTGCCTAATCAATTCAGAATCAAGTTTTTTACCCTTATTTATGGTATTAATCTTTTTATAAACCTTATTCGGATTCTTATAATCTCCACCAAAATTCAAAGAACTTAAAATTGGAGTAAGTCTATCAACTAATCCGCCAGGATTTCCACGCAAATCAACAATTACATTTTCATAGTTTTTTCTTCTTAATTCAGAAACATAATCTTCAAATTTTTTTACCTGTATATTATAAGAAGAATTATCCCAACTCATAAAAATACAGTCACTGGCAGAAAAATACACTGTCTTTTCTGTTTTTCGTATTCCTATCCAGTTTTCTTTGTACCGTAACAAAACAGGCTTATTTTTTACTTTTACTTTGTACTGTTTATTGTTCAGCGATAGTTCAGCTGTCTTTATTTCATAGGGAGAATTAAGTCCAAAAACAAAATATTCTTTATTATGTCTGATTATCTTATAAAGATTATTTTTGTCACAATTATATAGGGATTTTCTTCTGATTTTAAAATTCAAAGAAAAAGTTGTGTAATAATCTTCTCCCTGCTTTGTAAAATAAACCTTAGAGGCATACCATAAATTTTGCTTAACACCATAAATCTGGTTTTTTGAAACTATCTGCAAATGATTATCCGGAACTTTGAGTTTTTCCAAAAGCTCCAGATTTATACACTGAGCGAGTAATTCAGAATCATATTCTTTTGTAGATTCCACTGATTTTTTTATATATAGTTCACGGATATTTTCTATAGCCGCATCAAAATCAAAACCTTGTTCAATATTGTATTCATAGCCTGCATAACACTCTTTCATTAAACGGGTTAAATAGGCTAAATCATTATCAAGTTTTTCATTGGCAAAAACCAAGCCAGTCAAAAAGAAAAGCGAAAGTATTAGTCTTTTAATCATTTTTTAATATCCTTTTTTATATTTCTTAAAACAATAGGATTTTCCAATATTTTTTTCAACAGTTAAACCTCTGTTTCTTTTGCATTTTGGGAAAAATACACTTATAATTTAGTTATAGGAGTAAAAAAGTATATGAATTCAATGTTATTAAACATCATCATTCAGACAATGCCAAAAACAGACGCCAATAATTTTGAAGATTCCCGTCTGATTGTTAAACCAAGACAAAAATGGAAGGAAGACGGTTTCAAAGGACTCCTAATTCTTCTTTTATGTCTCGCCGCAATAATACTTACAGATAAAGTTCCTGTTCCATATTTAGGAAGCATTTTCTTCATTGGAGGCTTCTTCGGACTGCTATACACCTTAATGTTCACCATCCGCGGCTTCATGGTTTACAAATACTATTATGATATTTACAAAGAAGAAGATTTAAAAAAGCTCGACGAAAATTATTCAAAATAGATTTTGATTTATGAGGAAGGGGCAAATCACATATTCTGAACTGCACGAATTTTCTGTATTATGATTTAGGAAATTCTTTCCTGTAAAAGTATATATTCATTACCGATAATACATAAAAATATAAATACAAGTAAAAATGCAAATAAAACATATAAAGTTATTTGTTTTTTGATAATTCAGAATTAGTACTTTAGAGAGTTGATGTGCTACTATACAATTTAAAAAGTTGTATAGTGATTTCCTCCTTTGGTTTACTCAGCATTTCTTACTAGTCTAAAACCAATAATACTCTTTTCTGTTGATACACAATGATAAAAGGGCTCTTTTATACAATCTTCTACAGATTCTCTGAAAGAACCTGTTACAAAATAACGGTTTTCATTTAAAGGGATTTTATAATAAACTTGTTCTTCATCAGGAATAAAAGTCTTTGCACCCTGAGGATTTTTTATTTCTGTAATATTGTCATCAATATTATATAAATCCCACAAGTATTCACTCATTGTACCAAATAAATCATATAGTCCAAATTTTGTTGGATTATAACTACAAATACTAGAAGGAAATGTATCTAAACTATTCTCTAAAAAGCCACCATGCTTTAATAATTCATCTTTTGAAATATTATTATCTAAATATGTAATACCTGATAAATATTGCCATTCTGCTTTTGTTAAAAGACGATATCCGTTTGAGTCAATATTATTAGTAATTTTTATAATTCCATCTTCATTTTTTATATTATAATATTTTGTATATCCATCTTCTACACTTTTCCAATTACAGTACTCAACTACTTCTTCAAAAGAAATATAATATGCAGGCCATTGTAAATTTACACTCAAATTATATTCATAGAATGGATCTGCCTCTGCTCTAATTTTTCTTTTCCAATATTCAATTTCTTTTTTAGAATATTTTTTTGAATTATTTAAATAAAAAATCCATTCATCAACAGTTATCATTGTTTTTGAAACATAAAATGAATCTAAATTGACGTTTTGTATAATTCCATTATCTAGTTTTCTGTAAAACTTTGTGGCAGGAATTTTCACCATATTATCTAATGCAAAAAACTTAAACAAGGAAAAAATACATATTATTATAGTTAGTATTTTTTTATTTTTCATCTTTCTTTCTCCAACTTAAAGCTCTTTGAGAAACTTCTTTATAATCATTAACACCCGGTCTGTTAGGATTCAAACTATCAATTTTATTTTTATTTTCATCTTTGTAAATAAAGTGGTTAAAACCTTTTTTAGTTAATCCAACAATTTCGCCGATTCTTCCAAAAACAGTATTTGCGCTTCGTTTATTGCCAACATGAATATATTTATCTAACCCCTTTTCGTTTGCTAAAGCTTTACTTATTGAATTTAAACTATCCGGTTTATCATAATTAGGACTACCATCATAATCAATTAAATCTTTTAATGAATCATCATTATTTAGAAATGTATTTACTATTTCTTTACCAGTTATTCCATTTTTACAATTTGTCGCATATGCGTTAATAATTGAAACCGTTAAACAAGATTTAGTTGTTTTTCCATCACTATCGAAACGTATTACTTTATCAAATTCTAATTGATTTAATGGATTATCTTTTGTAAATGTCTTCGTTTCAAATTCTTTTATAAAACTTTTGTATTTTTTATATAAAATATAATCAGCATCTTGAGTAAACTTCCCATCCGGATCAGTGTAAATAAGCGGATTCCCATTACAATAATTCCACCAGTTAAGCCCATCTCTTATTGGATCCTGGGTTGTAAATTTTCCCAGTTCAGAATCATACCAGCGGGCATTAAAGTAATACAATCCACTTGCATTATCAAAGAATTTACCTGTGTAGCTAGGTGTAAACTTAGAATCACCCTTTTCATTCAGAACACTTCCGAAAGCTTCATAACCTGCTTCCCAGACTACAGTTCCGTTCTCGTCTGTGACAACTTCTGTTGTACCCAGGTGGTCAGTATGATGATAATATACTACACCATTATTTACTTCGCACCATAAAGTTGTATTTGCCCAGATGTAAGTTGTTTTCTTTGTGTTATTTTCTTCTGAACGCTCGTTGTAAATTACTTTGCCGTCGACTGTATATTCATAGAACTCTGTAACTGGTTTTGAAGCTTCGTCATTTACAACTTCTACGAGGTCACTTGGATTGTAGTTCTGATAAGTCTTCTTAATCAGAAGTCCACGGTAATCATAAACATAACTTCCTCTCTCTTTGAGGTTTGCATATCCCTTACCCGAGTAGTTTGCTTTAGTCATACGGTTCTGAAGGTCATATTCGTATGTCCAGAGCTCGCCATCTGTTTCAGAGAATGTCCATGCAGAGAAAAGTTCATTTCCAGAATCCTGTGCTTCAGTTCCACGGGCTGTAAGATTTCCGTTCTTGTCGTAGTTGAAGTACCAGTTTCCAGCTTTCTTTATGAGGTCGCTGTTTGCATAGTATTCATAAAATTTTACACGACCATTTGGATTTGCGTATGTTTCAGTCTCAGTCAGTCGGTTTCCACGTGCATCATATGAGAATGCATTTACTTTTCCGTTTGCAATGTAACTTACTTCAAACAGGTTCCAGATATTTCCGCTGTATGTTGCGTGATCTTCCGGAGCATAATCCTCATCACGTTCATCCCAAAGGGAATGAAGTTTTACATAACGGGCTTTTGTTTCTTCTTTGAATATTAAATTCCAGCCTTCACGGCTGTTTTCCCAAGTTACCTCATCATCATGAATCCAGTTTTCACCTTTTTCATCACTACTGAGCCATACTTCAAGGTGTTCAGGTTTGATGCGATTATTTTTTGCAAATACTTTAAGTGAACAAAGAGTCTGGGCTTTTTCGAGATCTACGATTACAGAACCTGCATAGTAGTCTAGTTTGACTGTTTCACTGTTGTATATACCTTTTTTCTTTCCGCTTACGTCATTCTGTACGTACAGGAAGTTTGTTTTCTGACTTTCTTTTGTTGAAACTTCAACCTCTGCACCATTATGTTCGGATATGAGACGTCCCATTTTATCATATTCGTAAGTATTTTTTATATCAGGATTATCAGCAGTTCCCTTTGAAATCGAAGTAATATTTCCAAGCTTATCCCATCCAAGTTCTCTTGCCTTATACTTTTCAAGATCCCAACTATAGCCGCTTAATGTACCTGCTGTATAATCCCATGTTCTGGATGTAACCTTTTTGTTTCCTGCTGTAATAGAAAGTAAACGTCCAAGTGAATCATATGTTCCATTATCTGCATAAGTTGTACCACTGCCATTATTTATTGCAGTAAGCTGTCCTAATGCATTATATGAGTAATCAGCTCTAGAACTATCCGGATATGAAAGCTCTATAAGATTTAATGCATCATCATATTGATATGATGTATTAAACCTCTTTCCAGCTACAGATGTTTCAAGAGAAGTAACAAGGTCATAAGCATTAGCTTTATAGTTTCCACTTATAAAGTTTATCTTTGAAACTACTGAGTTATCAGATGCCAGATACATAAAGCCGTTTTTGTCATATGTATAGCTCTTTGATTCAGTCTTTCCATTTAATGTACGAACTTCTTTCAAGAGTCTTCCGCAAGCATCATATTCATTATTAAGTATGATTCCTTTAGGATCTGTCTTTTTGACAAGGAGCCCACGCTTATCATAAGCATAACTCCACTTTGTTCCGTCGTTCTTTTCTTCAAGAACAGGCTGTCCAAAGTCGTTATATGTTATTTCCCAGATCTGGGATCCGCTTCCTTCGTTGTTATTCTCATTACGATAAGTCTGATTACCCCATACATCATAGTTAAAGTATATATATTTACCATCTTCATCTTTCTGATCTGTTACAAGATTGAGACTGTTATAGTTGAATTCCTTAACATAAACTTCATTATCTTCATCCTTTGAAATTCTTACTACCCGATTCAGCATGTCGTACTCACGGATTTCTTTCAGACCATTAGGGAAATCTGTTTCAATAAGATTATTCAGACAGTCATAAGTATATGAAGTTACACAGCCTGATTCAGTAAGAGTCTTAATGTTTCCGACATTGTCATATTCCCAACTTCTTTCAATACTCTGACAGTTGTCTCCACTAATTTTCTCTGTTAGTTTTCTGTTGCGACTATCATAGGTCCATTCTGTTATCTTTCCGCCAGGTTCACTCATGCAAAGGGCATTACCTGCCTTGTCGTAAGTAATTACATATTCACGCTTTTCATTATCTGCAGCAACTTCTGGCAGTACTGCACCGACAAGACGCTGAAGCGCGTCATATTTATATTCAGCAACAAATCCCATTGCATCAGTCTGCTTTATAACCTTATCATTTCTGTCATAAACATAAGTGATTACACCGCCTAATGCATCTGTTTCAGTTTCCTTCTGGTTACGTGAAGTATATGTATATTTCTTTTCTTTCCCTTCTTCATCAGTTTCTGTAAAGATATTTCCATTTGCATCATAAGTATATTTAACAGTACGTACATCTGTAGATGGAGTTCCGTTTATAACTGCATACTTTTTAACAGACTCTGCGCGTCCCATTGAATCGTATACTGTTTCTTCAACACGGAAATTATTTTCATAGCCGTTTTTCTTTACAGATGCAAGTCCCATATCGTTATATTCAACAATGTCTACAGGAATTACAGTCTTTTTTATTTTGTTTTCATAAACTTCTACGGAAGGTTTTTCTACCTTTTCAACTTCGCCGAATACTGAGTAACTTGTTTTTGTATCCTGACCAAGCTGATCTGTTGTTTTAACAACACGGCCATTTTCATCGTATACATAGCTTACAGTCTGATTTTCGCTTGTATTCATCTTTTTTATCTGAGTTTCTACAAGTCCATCATATGAAAGTTTTTCTAAAGTAGCACTTCCGTTTTCATTATGATTTTCATCATAAATAGTTCGTTCAGAAAAATTGTCATAATATACAGTTGTTTTTGTTGTTCCATCCGGATTAGTCTGTTTTACAAGACGGTTCAATTTATCATATTCATAGCCTGTTACATTTCCGTTTGCATCTGTCATTTTTATGACATTATTATTGTTGTCATATTCCAGAAGTGCTTCAGAAACTTCTTCTTTGCCTGAAGAATAATCATAAAGCTCCTGCTTAATAAGGTTATGCAGGTAATCATAGAAATATTTAGCATAAATCTTGTCATCTTCATGCTTTACAGTAATGGTTCTTGCATCATCTTCATAAATAATGAAATCAGTTTTTCCTTCGGGATATTCTGTTTTAGTAATACGGTTCAGTTTATCATATGAATACTTTGTAGTATTTCCGTTTCCGTCTTTTTCCCACAGTTTGCTTGAAGTATAAATACTCTTTGCAGACTCTAATGTAATATCCTTTCCTTCATAAACTGCCTTAGTGTTAATCTGTCCGTCATTGTAGCTATATGAATAATTTACTACCTGACCAAGAGGATTAACTGTCTTACTTATTTCACCGTCTGCATATTCAGTTGTTGATGCTGCCCAGTGATCTTTATTATAAATTCCACTCCAGATATTTCTTCCATATTGATCATAGGCATTTGCATTGTAAACTGTAAGGTATCCGTCATTGATACTCTGTGCAATAAGAAGATTTTTCAATCCTCTGACTGCAGAATTTTGAGAACCTGGAACACCTTCATATGGGAAGCCTGTTATTTTCGCACTATCAGTTCCATAATATTGGTTGATAGTAGTCTTTACTCTAGTTGTTACTGAATTATCTTTTCGACTAAGTTTTTCAACCTGTTTTTTTATGTTTCCCCAGTTATCATATTCATAGGTTACTTCAGAAATTACAGCATCTCTGTCTGATGTCTCACTCAATAAGTGTGATTTTTTGTTATCCCAAGAATATGATTTAGTCTCATAAATACCACCATTTATCTTTTCGATCGTTGTTAATGCAAGACGTGTATAATATGCTTTTTCATAATTGCTTTCTTCAGTCATTAATAAAGGAGCACTTATTACATCTATAACGTTATCTTCAACAAAGGTATATTTATAATATTCTTTACTATTTGTACTATAATCATTTGTTGTTCTTGTATTTCCATCATCAATTATACATTTTGTTACTAGATACTGAGAACCATAACCTGTAATATTGTAATCATATGTAGTTTTTTTATTTAAATCTCCATTAATAATAGTAACTGACTGAGTTAAAAGCTTCTGATAAAAGTCATAACTGAATTTTATTGCTGTAGGAATAAAACCTAGGAAATAATCCGCAGGTTTAGTCTCAAACTGACTTAAATCAGCAAGATAATACTCTATTTGAGTTGTACCCTTTTCTGGAGTAGTTATTTCACTTATAAACTGCGGCCATTCTATACCAAACCTTGCAGTAAGCGTTACTGAATATGCTCCAAATACTTCTTTCAAAGCAGATAATGGAGGGAAAATATCCAGCAAAGTAAGGAAAATATTTACCTTAAGGCTTCCTCCTCCAGATATTATTATATTTGACTCAGAGTAATCTGATTTATATTCTGAAGATCTGCCTTGTGCATCTGTAACTTTCTGAAGTTGTGGTAATATTCCCATAAGACTGTCGAGTTTAGGAGATGTATATTCATATGTCCATTTTTCTGTATTTCCATATGTATCCTTTTTTTCAATTGATGTAATATACGGTCTTAGGAATTCTCCTTCATTATAATTAATCTTAATTTCATTACCGTATGGATCTAAAATTGATTTTAACAGTCTTCTATTAGTTTCACTATATTTAAAATTAATTACATTTTCCCCTGAAGGGTCTCTAATTTCCTTTATTCCTCCTAAAGGTGTAAATAAATACTGCATACCATCTTTCATTGTTAATTTTGATTCCTCAATAACCCATCCAGACATTGATATTGCAGTTCTTATAGCTCCTGAAACACTTGTAGTGCTTGAAGCTGCTGAAAATACTTCAAATAAGCCCTTTTCTATACCTAATGAATCACCTGCTGCCAGACTTGTTTCCAAGTCTGGATTTAAGCTACGACGTACTTTTAATTCTAGTGTAAAATCATCCCCATTATGATTTTCCATGATAACATTATGGTATAGTCCAAATAGATCATCTGATGAAACAGTTTCCATCTGATTTGTAGAATAATACGAACCATTAGGAAGTCGTACCATTATATTATTGTTATCACACATTATGTATGGCAGATTAAGACGCCAGCCCGCTCCCATGGCAAGGTTATAATCTCCATTTCTCATAAAATAATTTTGAAAGCATTGTTTTACAGTATTTTCTGCAAGGCTTTTTCCATATCCTGCTAACTGGCGTAAAATATTTGCACCTATAGCTGCATTAAAATTAAACGCCAAAGTAAGCTGGGTTCTCATACTCGGACCGTCAATTCGTGCTGTTTGAGTATCATAAATTCTCTTTACAGGGAACTCAAAACCATTCTTTCCATGAATGACAAACTCTGTAGCTTCAGTCATCATTGTACCGCTTTCTGGAGATATAACTACATCACCTGCCTGGCTCTCTGTATTTCCGTATGCATGACCTGCTTTTTTAAGCTCTTCTGGTGTCAAATCATTCATAAGGGTTGGCTGAATCGCATAATTAGTAAAATGATTTGTCGCAACAATAATAATGTTCTGATCTATGTCTATTGCAGACTTTTCGACCCTGAACCATCTACCCCATAAATCATCGTAATAGTAAACTTCAAGGTCACTCTCAGGGAATCCGTTAGGTACAATTTCTTCATCATATGTCATGAAGAATAAAACTTCTTCATCGAAATGAGTATGCTCCTGCTCTACAAGATTGCCACTTCCATTATCTACAAGTGTTGTGAATGAATAAATTGGAGAAAGAATAGGGTTTGTACTGTTTTCATGTAAAATAGGAGCATCAATCTCCTTTATCATTACACCTTTTATATTGCTGTCTTTTCCCATTGCAGGAAGTGCCATGGTTATATGCTCATATTCAACCGCTGTCGGTTCATCTTCTTTAAGAGGAACGATTGAAACACCCGTCATAGCAAGTATTGCTTCTTTTTCCGGGCTATAGTTATGAGCCTTGTCTTCTGCCATAACAGACATTCTGACTTTAATACCATTATCAAGATTCTTCTTGTAACTGCATGCAGGTAAAACTATTTCCTTAGATACACCATTTTCCCAAAGATTCTTTCCTTCAATTACAATGGTATTCTGTATATCTCCTTCCTGCCACTTTATATGATATGCAATAATGTCATCATCTTTTGTAGACCATCTTCCTTCCATGTTTCCGTTTCCTGGAATAAGACGGCAGTTATCCACTGCTGCAGGAGGAGTTGTATCTATATGAAGACTGTATACCTTTGTTTCAGTAATATTTCCTGCTTCATCAATAGCTCTTATAACGACATTATGAATTCCGTCTTCAAGTTCATCAAACTGATACGGGCTTTCTATAATCTTCCAGTTGTTTTCATCAAGTTTTAATTCATATCTGTTTACACCAGAGGTTTCGTCTTCTGTTGCAAACTCTGCAGAAGGACGATTATTGCTGCTCCAGCCTTCTATATCAAACTCGGCATTGAAAGCAAGAGGAGGAGTTACATCTATAAAGTATTCTGAATTGCTTCTTGTTACATTTCCTGCCCAGTCATATGCACTTACTGTAAGGATATGTTTTCCATCACTCATTACTGGTGTATTATCACCACTAATAAAGTCAATTTCCTGTTCCCCATCTATACTGAGGGTATATTTTTTAATTCCACTTGTAGCATCTGTTGTTTCAAAATAAAGACTTATAGAATTCTGACTTGTCCATTCTTCTTTATTGATGTCTGCAGTAAATGTAAAATCTTCAGGGCGTGTTACATCTACATATATTTCAAGAGTTTCAAGTCTTATGTTTTCAGCCTTATCTATAGCACGTACAAATACATTATGAATTCCATCTGCAAGTTCTCCAAGATTCAAAGGAGATTCACATAATGCCCATTCTCCGTTATCCAGAATATATTCATATCTGTCTACTCCGCTTGTAGCATCTGTTGTTTCAAAACTTACAGTTACATAATTTGTATTTCTCCAGTTTTCAATATCACTTTCTATATCCGCATTTATCACAAATTCTTCTGGAATAGTGGTATCAATACAGAACTCTACAGTCTTTCCTTCACTCTTATTACCAGCTCTATCGTATGCATAAATCGTCCAACTGTAAAAATCATCTTCCAGTTCATAATCTTTTGAATAAATATTTTCTGCACAGTATTCTGTTGCATATTCATCTACTTCGTACCATAAGTCCTTTTCATCACTTTCAGTTTCTATTTTTATTACTGACTCCGGCCAATAGACACCATTTTCTGGAAGCTTTATTTCAAACTCAGGTGCAGTTGTATCTTTTTCAACAACTACTTCTTTTTCTGCGGTTCTTCCAAGACTATCTTTTACGATAACTTTATATACATTTTCGCCTTCTTCAAGAACACATTTATAGCTGAACTCGCCATCTGTAATTACAACAGTTTCACCATTTATCTTTAATTCCGGTTCAACTGCATTCCAGACTCTTCCCCTAATTTCATACTCATCTTCCTGAGTAATGATTCCTTTATCAGCTCCTGATACATAAAGTTTTATTGTATCAGTCAGCTTATAAATTTCTTTTGTCCAGAATGCTACAGTTTCTGTATTATCTTTGAGTTCTATTTCTATTCTCTGATAACCGCCTGTTAATGCAGTTTCAGTTGTAAATCTTCCATTTCTATCAACTGCAACTTCTTTGCCGTTTATAAATGCTCTGTAATGATTTCTTTCTGCTCTTCCACTGATTACAAATGTATTTGCTGTAACATATTCAACAGATTCACTGCAGTTTAATGTTCCGCCTTTTTGTTTCTGTCCACCTTTGATCAAAAAGGTTTCCTTATATTTTTTTCCCTGATTTTCTGCCGTTACTTCAAGTTTTCCTTTAGTACGGTAAAAATCCATTTGAGACAAAGGTAGATAGAATAATCTGTCGCTTCTCTGTAATCCATATCCGTTGATTTTAACGTTATCAAGCGAGTTTCCGCTCCAGCCTATGATACAGCCATTCCATTCAATATCTTTTAAAGTCGGTCTGTATAATTCAATGTCACATATTTTTTCTTCTTTAAGTTCGTCATTTAAGTATTCACGAATTAAGCAGCTTTCAACATTGTTGTTTTCAATCTTTATAAACTGCTCACCAGCTCTTAGCCATTCCTTTTTTATAAAATAATGAAGGATTGTGTTTTCATTTAAAAGTGAAGCTTTATCTGCTTCGATTTTTCTATCATTTATAAATAATGCAGGAGCTTTTTCTGTTTTACAAACGCTTACCTCAAGTTCCAGGTCTTTATAATCTGTCTGTTCTATAAAATAAGATGCACTTTCGTCATTTATTCCGTAAATCTCTTTCCAGCCTTTATTACCTTCTTCTGCACACGCAAGTCTTGTACCTTTTATTTCAAGTTCACTGATAAAGCGAGCCTGCTCCCAGCCTCCTGGGAATGTAATTCTAAGACGTTTTGCAATTTTGCCATAAACATCTTCCTGTACCCAGCTTTCATCTTTTTGATTATAAGGACCTATCTGTACAAGTGTTTTCCAGCGTTTATTTTCTTCATACTCTACTTTGATTGATCTGAAGGCTCTCTGGATATAAGTTCTTACAGATGATATTTCATAAATACCATCAAGATTCCAGATTATCTGTGCTTTTTCACGAGGCTCACCAATTATATTGCCGAATATTTCATCTGTACGATTTGCTTTTTTCTCGCTCTGAATTTCATAAGGAAGATACCATAATGGTTCATACCATGCCCCTGTTACCTTAGAATCCCACAGGCGCTCTGGTTTTATATTAATCTGCTCTTTCAGGTTAAACTCATAACTTGCAGGAATTATTCTTCCGCTTTCTTCCTCAATACGTAAATCAAAGTTTACTTCCTTGATTTTAATTTCACTGGCATTTTCACCACTTAATCTAATTCCAAGGATATTTGATTCCCTTCTCATTTGCGGTAATATCATTTCTGCAATGCCATCAAACGGACCGTATTTAATACAGCCGCTTAAGGCAGTCTGTCCGTTTCCATTTTCTTCATAAAGCTGGATTTTAGAACTTTCCGGAATCTCACACTCTATATAAACAACATCTTTCTTTTCTGCTGTTTCTGATACAATCTCTATCCAACCGTCTGTCTCCCCTTCCTTTAATGCCCAGTATGTTTCACTGTCATTATCAGCTATCTGCCATGGAGCCTTATCTATTCTTCCATTTGTACCAGATCTGTAGTCATATGCAAAAACTAAACCTGTAAACAATATTCCTGTTATAAATGCCAGACTTCTTTTCATATTTTCCACCTTTTTTAATTATCTGATTAATCCGTTTATATAGATATTTCGCTCATTGTCTTCAACTATGACTGATTCATAATTGTAGTTTCCATCTTTATCGGTTTTTATTCCGTATTCACTGCAACCGCTTATTACTCCGCGTTTAATTACAAGATTTCCACCAAGAAGATGAATACCTGTAATACTATCTTTTATCTCAAGATTATCTGCAGTAAGACTTCCATTTTCAGTTAATACAACGCCTCGTCCACTGTTACTTACAAATAACTTTTCACATTCAAGTGTTGAATTAAGTTTCAGTCCGTATCCAGAACACTTATTAAGCTTTATTTCCTTTGCCTTAAGGCTTTCTCCATTCATAAGGATTCCATTACCACAGTTTTCCATCTTTATTGAATCAGTAAGCTTCATGCTTACTCCAGGGAATACTGTAAGGCCGCAGTCTGCATCAAATAAATTAAGACTGTCTCCACTCAGATTTCCTTTTACTACAATTCCCCTCCACTTGTTTTGCTTTTCTTCTTCTGCGGCTTCAACATACTTGTCATCCTTAAAGCCTGCCTGTACAAATCTGATAGTTTTTGCTTCTCCTTCATCAAGGATCAATTCTCCGCCTTGCTCTACTGTAATACCACCTTTGTCTTCCAGGTTAATACTTCCAACACAAAGACATGTTATATCGCTGTAATATTCACTATGCGCAGTATCTCCTATCTGAAGCTTCATGTTTCGAGGTACAATTATTTCCTTTTTGATTATATGTTCACCTCGCCATACTTCGTCTCCATAAAGGGTTCCGAACTGGGTGTCTATGATGTTTACCTTAAACTCTGCTTCATCTGTACCAGCTTTTATTTTCAATGTGTACTCTGATAATGCTCCTGTTCGTTCTGGAGACTGGTCATAGCGAATATTTTCAAAACTTGAATTACTATTTTTCTGATAATTACCATAATCGTTTTCTTTACTTGTCTTTCCGTTTCCAAAGTCCCAGAAAAGATCTGTAAACGCCTGACCACCTTCTGCAGGTACAATTTCCATCTTGATCGGCTGATTTGGACGTGCTGTTATTCCGTCTGCATTGTAACTTCCGGCATCTCCTACCAAGAGCCTTGCTTTTCCTCCAAGTACACTTGGAGACTGTGCATAAAGTCTTACAGTTTTATCTGTCCACTTTTCCTGGTTTCCCGAATATCCTTCCGTAAGTTCTACTGCCAGTACTGTTGTAACATTGTACTGAAGCGAATATTCTCCTATCTTTACCCAGTTACCGTCCATTTCTTTATCACGGGATATAAATACATTCTTATTATCAATTCTAACTTCACTTTCCCCGCAGCCTGTAATTATACCTTCTGTTCCGACCGGATCTGTGTCCGTTTCCTGAAGCTTGAACTTTCCGTTTTCACTTACAAGCTCTGCATAGCCTTGTACAAGTACCTGATATTCTTCTATATCTGAATCTTCTACCTTTATTGCAAGTTCAACAACTCCTGTATCTGGCATCTTGAAGGTTTCTGTACTGCCTTCTTTTATATCTCCCTTATCATCGATTACAAGATAAGTGTTGTCCTCACCTTTTACCCTGATGCTGTACCGGCCTTTATTGTTTGTCAGGGCAAGTTTGCTGTTGTTGATTATTGTCTCTGTTATTGTTTCTGCCGGGTTTACAGGATCTGTATATTCATAAATACAGTCATATGAAATGTTTTTATGCGTAAAGCCTGTATTCTCTACTGCTGTATCTATACAATAAGTTCCAGAATCATCTGATATGATTTTATCTTTCAGATTGTCGGTTTGTGTCGTGAGTCTTTCCCAGATACCTTTAGCGCTTGTATTAAACTTATCAGCTTTTGTATTACCGAAACTGGCCTCTGTAATTGGATCATACTTTGATGAGTCTTTTGAATTAGTCAAAGAGAAACGTCTCTTAAGTCTTATATTTGTGTAATTTGCAGTTGTACAGTCTGATTTTTTACTAGTAATTCCCGTGTAGAAGTTTACTTTTACCCTGTTCTTTTCTTCTTCTGGTTCTTCATAATCCGTAAAGATTGATGCCGGTACAAAATACCCCTGATCTCCACCCAGCGTTACTGTTTGTGGATTTCCGGCTATATCGGTTACCGTTACTTCGAATTTTATGTAATTATCTTTATTTCTGTTTAAATCTTCACTCTTATCATATGTATAAGTTACATATTCTATTCTGTTTTGTCCTTGTTTATCTTCAATATCAATTGATACTGAATCTCCTGGTACATCATTTACTATAGGAGTTACTGTTACTCCTGCAATTCCACTGTCTGCATCCCTGATATCATGTATATTTAATAAAAACTTACTTTTGTAATTATTTTGCTCTTCAGCAAATTCTGATTTATATTCAATGCTGGTTTCAAATGCAGGTAAAGTTTTATCTATTTTGATTGTTGCCTCGCTTCTGTTTCCAAGCCCATCAACTGCCCATAGTGTATGAATACCTGTTTCATTATATAGCTCTCCACCGGTTTCCGAAACTCCTGCTCCATCTTCATATTTTATATACAGATCTTTGTTTGTCCATTTTTCTGGAGAATGATGTTCAGTTTTATTTTCATCATAATATGCATCTATAGTTGGACCAGTTAAGTCAATGGTTATTTCCCTCTCTCGTACATTTCCTACATTATCTGTAGCTACTAATTTGTATATGCCATCTTCAAGGTCGTCTAATATTATTCTTTCTCCATTATTATTCGCTGCATATACCTTACGAAAAGAATCTTGTACTTCAAGTCGTTTTATTCCTGACTGAGTATCTTCTGCTGTTACATCTATTTCTCGTTTTCTTAGAGTATTTGAAATATTTAGATAAAATATTGGAATCCATAAACTCTCCATCCCCCCAAATCCAAGATTTTGATAATAACTTAATTCTTCTTTTTCTTCATTAGACAAAATATATGGCGCAGTAGCATCTACTATAATATAAAAATAAGATGGTTTATCGTTTGGTATTTCGTTAAAACCACTTTTAATTATTATAATATTGGAATTACATGTATAAAAATAAGTGCCTATAGATTTATACATTGTATCTTGAATTTGCACATAACTATATGCTGTTGCGGTTGGTGTTGTTATAAATACCCCTTCTGGCACCGGACCAATATTAACAGATGGATTCCACGTCGTACTCTCAACGTATGTTACTATAAGTTTTATTATTACCCCTTTTTGAATATATATGGTTCCATTAGATTGAGACCACTTTCCTTTTGGTATCTCTATTTTGTAACGATTGGTTGTTATAACGCAGTCATACTCTTCTGAAGATAAATTAAATACATTTAAAAATAATACTACTAAAATAATTAAAATACTTTTTTTCTTCATAATTCTTCCTTTTATTATTTTTATACATGTGTAATAAAACCAAGTCAATCAAAAAAAGATTGAAATACACACTTTGTGACAAATGTCACAAAAAAAAACAGGGTCATATAAAAAAAACCCCGCAGAAGCACAAACTCCTGCGGGGTTTATTAGGTTTAGAACCAGTTTATTTCATGAAATAAGTTTTAATCGGCGGGAATCCGTTAAACGCAACCGATGCATAAGTCGAAGTATAAGCACCTGTTGAAAGCCAGTAGAGCTTGTCGCCTGCTTTGAGGGAAATCGGAAGCTTATATTTTGCATCTTCGTACATGATATCCATACTGTCGCAGGTTGGGCCGGCGATGATTACAACACCTTCTTTTTCGCCTGGAGCGTCGCGGCTTGTTACAACTGGATATTTGATTGATTCATCGAGAGTTTCGATAAGACCGTTGAACTTTCCGGCATCAACATAAACCCAGCGGGCAAGTGCTGTGTTGTTTTTGCGTGATGTAAGAATTACTTCGCTAGTAAGAATTCCACTGTCTCCAACGAGGGAACGACCAGGTTCAAGAATGATTTCTGGAATATCATCACCAAAGTCTTCCTGAATATAGCGTGTAATTTCAGAAGCATACTCAGCCAGTGTGTTTGTAGGCTCGATATAGCTTGCCGGGAAACCACCACCCATATTGATCATAGAAAGGCGGATACCCTCTTCCTCTTCAAGAGATGTAAAGAGGTACTTTACCTTTGCAATAGCGTCGTTCCACTGACCAATATCACGCTGCTGACTACCTACATGGAAGCTGATTCCATAAGGAGTAAGTCCAAGATCACGTGCAAGGACAAGCAAATCATAAGCCATATCAGGATGGCAGCCGAATTTGCGGGAAAGAGGCCAGTCTGCACTAACTGAATTTTCTACAAGAATACGTACATAAATGCGTGAACCAGGAGCATTCTCGGCAATAGCCTTCAAGTCATCCTTACTGTCGGTTGCGAACATGCGCACGCCCTTATCGTAGAAATATTTAATGTCCTTTGCCTTTTTAATAGTGTTTCCGTAAGAAAGTCTGTCTGGAGAGACATTAAATTTAGAAATCATGTCCAGTTCGTAGCGTGAGGCAATATCAAAATTTGAGCCCATTTCAGCGAGCATTTCAAGAACTGGTTCGCCTGGATTTGATTTCATAGCGTAATAAATACGCGCATAAGGGAATGAATCTCTAAGTCTAATGTAGTTCTGCTTGATTGTGTTGAGATTGATTACGACATTTGGAGTTTCCAAATCTTTAGAAAAGTCGAGAAAACGCTGCCAGTCCTTATCGCTGACATAGTCTTTACGATTAAACATCTACTACCGCCTTAATAATAGTGATAAATAACCGGTCAAAGCCGTCACGCTGCCTATGTCTAAGGAATCCTAGTTTATTTCAACGTTCGGTGAATAATAACAAAAAACATAAATATAGTTAATTACTTTTTAAAAAATTTTAATAAATTGTTTTTTTGCATTTTATATATGATTTTTGTCCTTTTTACAAAGTTTCAATCTCTTTCAACCAGACAGTGGCCATTGCGTCGCTTGGCATGCGCCAGTCTCCGCGTGGAGAAAGATTGATTGTTCCGACTTTTGCGCCGTCCGGCATGCAGCTGCGTTTGAACTGCTGGCTGAAGAAACGGCGGTAAAAAGTTTTAAGCCATTTTAAGATAACTTCGCAGCTGTAAATTTTTCCGAGCTCAGAATGCTGGGCCAAAAAGAAAATCTTTGCAGGAGAAAATCCGAAACGAAGAAGATAATATAAGAAGAAATCGTGCAGTTCATAAGGGCCAACCAGATCTTCTGTTACCTGAGATATTTTTCCATCTGTTGGAGGAAGGAGTTCTGGCGAAACCGGGGTGTCCAGAATATCGCGAAGAACTGCTGAATCATTTTCATCGGCAAACCACTGAACTAAATAGCGGACCAGAGTTTTTGGAATTGACGAATTAACTCCGTACATGGACATATGGTCGCCGTTATATG